>JAALLQ010000082.1_pt1 | contig 31525 bp, 24 predicted proteins | sample 7245921 | NCBI WGS metagenome assembly JAALLQ01 (sample SAMN13049200, study PRJNA578106) | oil field metagenome | isolation source: filtered produced water from oil reservoir B7 | place: USA:offshore Texas | collected 2016 | reverse complement strand
CAGGTAATTTTGACGGAAACGGATATGCAATAAAGAACCTGACTATTTATACTGAAAATTCTGACACAGGATTCTTTGGTCACACCGTAGCTAGTACTAATATCCACGATCTTGGAATTGAAACAAGTTCAGAAGGTGTTTATTCAACAAATGACCGTGTTGGTGGCCTTGTCGGATATAATTATGGAACTGTAAGCAATTGTTCTGTCACCGGTAATGTCACTGGTGATGATTATGTTGGTTGTCTTATTGGAAGGAATTATGATAGTACAATTACCAATTCTTCATCATCTGGTAATGTTACTTCTTCTGCTGGTGATGTTGGCGGTCTTATTGGATACAATTTTGGTATTATAGACAATTGTTCATCTTCTAGTACTATTTTTGTTAAGAATTCTGCTAATTATAATATTGGTGGTCTAATTGGCTATAATAGCAATAATATAAGTAACAGCTATGCTACTGGTGATGTTACTGGTGATAATTATAACTATGCCGGTGGTCTCATCGGGGAAAATGAAGCTGGTACTATAACCAATTGTTATGCTACTGGTGATGTTTCTGGTGCTAATAAAATTGGTGGTCTTATTGGAGAAAACTATAAAACTTGTACTGTAACCAATAGTTATGCAACTGGAAATGTTAATAACTCTGGTCAATATACTGGTGGTCTTATTGGTAATTTGGACGGTATCTCTTCTATAAATAATTGTTCTGCCACTGGTAATGTTACTGGTAGTAGTGCTACTGGCGGTCTTATTGGTGCAACTTATCTAACAGAGTCTACCGATTATGGTATTATAAACAATTGTTATGCAACAGGTACTATTTCTGGTGCTTACGGTACTGGTGGTCTTATTGGTATGACTTCTGGAAATACTGTTGTGACTAACAGTTATGCCACTGGTAATGTTGAAAATATAGATGATGCAGTTGGTGGTCTTATTGGAGAAAATCTCGGTTCCGTAAGTAATTGTTTTGCCACCGGTACTGTCACCACAACAAGTATTAATGGTTTTATCAGCAGTCTTTTCGGTTCAAATAGCGGTAATGTAAACAATTGTTATTATTCCAGCAGTCAAGGTGATTCTCAAGGCACTTACACTTCCTATGCTAACTTTACCAAATTAGCATTCATTTCAGGTAGTTCTACTCTTAACTGGAATGAAAACATCACAACAGATATTGCTCCAAGTATCACATGGAAAATAATAGAAGGTTACACTCTACCATACTTCCAGTGGCAGAATACACCTGATCCACTTGCACCATATGTAGAATCTCTCTCCCCTAGCAGTGGAAATAATAACACGGACAGTAGTACAGCATTTTGGATAAATATTACAGGATGTAGTTTTAACATCACAGATACTGTCTTTGTAAATCTGACAATGGACGGCCAGGATGTCATCACCGGAACAATTGACAGCAATACCTATACTACTATCAATGCCACATTTGACATCTCAAGTGCAATTGCAGGTGAATGGTCATTATATGTCACCAATCCTGACAGCCAGAACTCAACAGCAAAGACCTTTTCAGTAGACTCACTTCCTGTTCTCTCTACTCCTGTTCTAAGCAACACAACAGGCAGTTTCTATGTAAACTGGTCATGGGATTCAATAGAAAATGCTGATTCCTACAATGTAAGTTGGAACGGTACTTGGTATAATGGAACAACAGTAACGGAAATCAATGATTCTGATATGGATTATCATGCAACATCTGAAATTACAGTTCTTGCATACAATGAGACATAGGGAGTATTGTCTGATTCAATCGTTGATTCAGTAACCCTTGCCAACAATCCAGCAACAATATCTAATCTGGCTGACACTACTGTCCATGAATATGAATTGATCAATATCAACGTTGAATCTTCTGATCTGGATGAAGATACTGTAACCTTCGATTGTAATAGAACTGACCTTTTCAGTGATTTCAATACAACAACCGGAGAAGGAAGCTGGCAAACCGGTTCAGAAGATACAGGAACTTATTCTGTTGAATTCAATGTAAGTGATGGTTATGATATAACCTCTAAAACAATTACTATTACAGTGAATGATTATTCTCTGTCAACTCCTGAACTGAGCAACACAACAGGTAACTTCTATGTCAACTGGTCATGGAATCCAGTTACAAATGCAGATTCCTACAATGTAAGCTTGAATGGTAACTGGAATAACGTAACAACAGAAACAGAGATCAATGATTCCGATATGAATTATCATGCAACATCTGAAATTACAGTTCTCGCATACAATGAAACATACGGAGTATTGTCTGATTCAATCGTTGATTCAGTAACCCTTGCCAACAATCCAATATCAATATCTGGTCTGAATGATATCAATGTCGAAGAATCAGAATTGATCGTGATCAATGCAAATTTTGATGATCTGGACGAAGATACAGCAACATTTGCCTGTAACAGAACTGACCTGTTCACTGATTTCAACACAACAACTGGAGAAGGAACTTGGCAGACCAATTATACAAACTCCGGAACTTACTCTGTTAATTTCAGTGTCAGTGATGGCTATGATTCAACTGCTTCTCAGGTAGTTACAATCACAGTGACAAACATCCCAACAACCATGTATGTTGGAAGTAGCGGTTATGATTACACAACCATTCAGGCTGCAGTTGATAATGCAAATAATGGTGATACCATCATTGTAGGTGATGGAATTTACAATGAAAATGTCGATGTTGATAAAAGTGTTATACTTCGCTCAGAGAACGGATCAACAAAAACTGCAGTGACTGCAAAGTATTCAGAAACCAGTGTATTCTATATATCCACAGACAATGTAACAATAAATGGATTCAATGTTACAGGTACAACTAGTACAACAGCAGGTATTTACCTTTATTCTTCAAATAACCATACAATAATAAACAATGATGTTAGTGGTAATTACTATGGTATTGTGCTTGGATCTTCACAAAATAATAAATTAACCAACAATAAAGTAAATAGCAATGATATGTATGGTATTGCTCTTGGAGGAAGTAACAACAATACTCTGATTAATAATAATATCAGCAACACCAGCAATAATCATGGTATTTACCTTTTAGGCTCGGATTACAATATCCTGACAAGCAATACTGTTTGTGATAATGATGCATATGGTATTTGCATAGAGGATTCAAGCAATAATACCCTATCAGACAACAATGCAAATAACAACGGGTATGATGGAATTTACCTTTATGATTCAGCCGACTATAATACTCTGACAGATAATACTGTCAAGGGAAATACTGAATCCGGTATTTACCTTTCCGGATCAAGCAATACCATCGTTACAGACAACATTCTTTATGAAAATGAGGAAAACGGTATCTACCTTGATGGATTTTCAACTAACAACACTCTGGAAAATAATGTTGCAAATAGTAACTTCTATTATGGCATTTGGTTGATATCATCTGACAATGTACTGACAAGCAATACTGCAACTAACAATTCACTATATGACATTGTTACAGATGATCCAAATGAGATCAATAATCTCAAAGTAACTGATAATGGTGCTCGGTTTTCTTTCCTTTCAGATGATATACAAACCGGTATTAAAGGAAATGTTACAAATTCCACATCTCTTTCAGGAAAAACAAATGTCAATGGTTATCTGACCATAAAAAGAGGCGGTGTAGTTGTCAAGAGTGCCGATGTAGGAGTGACAAGGGAAGATCCCACTCTAGATATCACCATTTCTTATGATGATTCCGGTATGAGCAGTTCCGGTGAATCCTCCATTGATCTGTACAAGTACAACACTAGTACATGGATTGCAGTAAGTGGTACGTCACTTGACACATCCAGTAATCAAGTAACTGCAACTCTCAGTGAAGGAACATTCGGACTGTTCAAGGACCCTGAAACAAGCTCCAGCAGCTCTTCAAGTTCGGATGGCGGTTCTGTAGCTACAAGAGTAAGATCAGAGGGAACAATCAGCACTCTGCAAACCAACAGCAATGGAGAAGTTACCGGTGACACTGTTGTCAAATCAAAGGACACTATAACAACTCTGACCCTGTACAAGGGAACTGTCGGAACCGATGCTTCCGGGAATCCAGTGAAGAAAATAATCGTCACAACTCCTGCATCCATGCCTGCCGATACTCCGAAAGAAGTACTTGAATCCGGTCTCTACTATGATTTCGGACCTTCAGGAACCACATTCAGTCAGGATGTTCTCATAACCATAGACTTCAATCCTGAAGAGTATGAAGGCAAGAGTCCAGTTATTTACACATATTCTGAAGAAAATGGATGGGTAGCTCTTGAAACAACGGTTGACTGGGAGAATGGCAGAGCAACAGCTTATACCAACCACTTTTCGCTCTACGCCCTGTTTGGTGATGAAGAGCAGGAAATTGTTGAGGAAACATCCGAGGTTACTGCAGAGTTCTCGGAATCTGTTGAAGAAAATACAGAAACGCCTACCGAAGATGAAGGCGGTTTTGGATACATCTACCTGATACTTGGAATAGTGGTAATTACAGTTGTCGGATATATTGTAGTGAAGAACCAGAAAGGTGAAGGAGGACTGTAAGGTCCTCTTTTACTGTCTTTCTTTTTTGATCAATTCTGACAGAAATTAATCTATCTAATAGCTGGATGTGCCAGCTTAAAGCAATTTTGTCTTCTCCGTCTGGCGCGGAACCTTTACCACCAGGAAACGGAAGGTTTCATCACTTTCGTTCATCAGCCTGTGGGGAATTCGTGCAGGACTGTCCACAAGCATATCCTTTGTAATTATCTCCTGTTCATCTCCTATTTCCACGATGCCTTCTCCTTTAAGTACATAGAAGAATGCATCAACGGGAGTAGAATGCTTCTTTAACTTCTCTCCCGGCTTTAGTTCTATATGCATTACCTGTGCATGCTCGGTGTCATAGAGCCTGTTCACGGCAACACCATGTGGATTATCCTTCTTCTCTGCATCTTTGTAATTTATTATCTTCATTATTTCCACTTCCCGGTATAAAGCTGGTTACATACTAACTAGGAGTGTTTTCCTGAAATAGTTTAAAGAAGGACCTTGAGGTCTTCTTCAACAGTTGCATTTGGCCTGATATTGAATTGTTCGACAAGTACATTGAGTACGTTCGGTGAGACGAATGCCGGAAGCTTCGGGCCAAGTGTGATGTTTTTGACACCAAGGCTCAGAAGTGCCAGCAGGACAAGAACTGCCTTTTGCTCATACCATGCAATGTTGTATGATACCGGCAGATCATTGATATCATCAAGTCCAAAAGCCTCGGCAAGCTTCTGTGCAATGACCACCAAAGAATATGAGTCATTACACTGACCTGCATCTATAACCCTTGGTATTCCGCCGATATCTCCAAGGTCAAGCTTGTTATATCGGTATTTTGCACATCCGGCTGTAAGGATTACGGTGTCTTCAGGAAGTGCTTCTGCGAAGTCGGTGTAGTAATCCCTTTCCTTGTGCCTGCCGTCACATCCTGCCATGACTACGAATTTCTTTATCTGTCCGGCTTTAACTGCTTCGATGATCTTATCAGCTACTGAAAGTGCTGAAACATGTGCGAAACCTCCCATGATAGTGCCTTCCTCTAGCTGCTCGGGTGGCTTGCATGCTTTTGCCTGCTCGATGATGGCTGAAAAATCCTTGGCTCCGTTCTTGTCTGGATTTATGTGTGTGACCCCATCGAATCCGACGATACTTGTTGTGTAGATCCTGTTGATGTAGCTCTCTTTCGGTGGAACCAGACAGTTTGTGGTCATTAGTATCGGACCGTTGAACTTCTCGAACTCTTCCTTTTGTTTCCACCATGATCCGCCATAGTTGCCAACAAAGTTATCGTATTTCTTGAAGGCAGGATAGGAATTTGCAGGCAGCATCTCTCCGTGTGTGTAGACATCGACGCCTGTGCCCTGTGTCTGCTCAAGGAGCTGTTCCATGTCACGCAGGTCGTGTCCGCTAATGAGAATAGCAGGATTTTCACGAACTCCTATATTGACGGCCGTAGGTTCAGGATTACCGTAGGTGGTGGTATTTGCCTTGTCAAGGAGTGCAAGCGTAGCAACGCCCTTTGAACCACATTCCATGACCATAGGAACAAGCTCATCAACTCCCCTCTCATCGTCCATTGTAGCCAGGAGGGCATTTTCCATGAAAGCCATGATCTCGTCATCCCTGTATCCAAGGACACTTGCATGATGGGCATAAGCAGCCATACCTTTCAGACCGTAGATCAGCAATTCCCTGAGAGAACGAATATCCTCATTCTCGGTGGCAAGGATGCCTGTGTTTATGCTAGCCAGGCTTTCAGGTGTGACCTTTGCCATAAGCGGAAGTTCCTGACCCGCATTCGGACTTGCTCCGAGAAGTTTCTCTTTGATCCACCTGGGGAATGAAGAGCCGGACTTTTCATCAATTACCTTTGCGGCGAGCAGTTTCTGTTTTATGCCGTCTTTTATCTCAAAGCCTTCACTGATAAGTTTCTTCATGTCGGTTTTGCTGAAATTGGTATTTGTGACCGTAGCAAACATTCCGTCAAGCATGAATTTGTCTGTCCTTGCATCGTTCAGGCCATTTGCCCTTGCCTTTGAGTTATAGAATGCAATGCTTTTCAGCAGATACATGAGATCATCCTGTAGGTCTGCAACATCACCTTTCTTTCCACAAACGCCGTTCTTTGTACATCCGGTTCCGTTAAGAGTTTCTTCACATTGGTAGCAGAACATATTTTTCACCATTTATTAATTGATATCTTTTGGATACCAGTATATTGGTGATACTCTGTTATAAGTAAGGCAGTTTCCGATCGGATACCCGAAAAAAGATGATACGGAATCTTGATAAAAAGTCTGGAAACCGAATATTCAGCTTTCTTGCCTTATTTTATTCTTTCCAAGAAAGGCAAAAGTATCAATCTTCCTTTCCTTTTATCCAAAACTATATCTTATTCCACGTCGTCCATTCTTCAAAACAAGGAAAAATCAAAATGCGTATCGGAGTATACATATGTCACTGCGGCCTGAACATAGCCCATACCATTAACGTCAGTTCACTTCAGGAAAAAGTAAACGATCTCGAGGACGTTACGGTTGTAAGGGACATACAGTTCATGTGTTCCGACTCGGGACAGGAATCCATTATCAGGGACATAGAGGATAATGAGCTTGACCGTGTTCTTGTGGCTGCATGTTCTCCTCACCTACATGAGCCTACTTTCAAGAGGGTGCTTACAAAGGCAGGTCTGAATCCTTTCCTGCTGGAGATGGTCAACATCCGCGAGCAGTGCTCATGGGTACATCAGGAAGAGCCACAGATGGCCACCCAGAAGGCCTTTGATCTTATCAGGATGGGTATTGCCAGACTGAAACTGCTTGACCCGCTGGAAATAGAGAAGGTCACGGTCACAAAGGATGTGCTTGTGATCGGGGGAGGTGTTGCCGGTATCGAGGCCGCACTTACGCTTGCGGATTCGGGATACCATGTCTACATGGTTGAGAAGGAACCCACAATAGGTGGCAAGATGGCGCTGCTTAACGAGGTTTTTCCAACCAATGACTGTTCGATCTGTGTGCTTGCACCCAAGATGACCGATGTGCAGAACCACCCGAACATCGATCTTATTACAATGGCCGAGGTCAGCGAGGTCACGGGTTCAGTAGGGAATTTTAATGTCACTGTAAAACGCAGACCAAGATATGTGGATGAGGACAAATGCAAGGGCTGTGTGGAAGAATGCGGTGGCGTATGTCCTGTTGAAGTATCAAATCCGTTTGACTTCGGACTTGGTAAGGCCAGTGCCATCAATATGCCAATTCCACAGGCTGTGCCACAGGTGGTCTATATAGACAGTAAGTACTGTGTTGGTTGTGGTCTGTGCAAGCAGGCATGTCCGGCGGATGCCATCGATTATGAGCAGAAGGAGGAAACGCTGGAGTTTACTGTGGGTGCCATAGTGCTTGCAACGGGCTACAAGCTCTTTGATGCATCACGCAAGCCCGAATACGGTTACGGAATCTATCCTGATGTCATCACAAATATGGAACTGGAACGCCTGTTAAACGCTGCCGGTCCCACCAGGGGCAAGGTGCTTGTGCCATCTACTGGAGAAGTTCCGCAGAAGGTTGCTTTCATCCAATGTGTGGGTTCAAGGGACGAGAAGGTGGATAATCCGTATTGTTCCAGGGTCTGCTGCATGTCCAGCATGAAGAATGCGCAGTTGCTCAAGGAACGCTATCCTGACATGGATATTACCATTCATTATATTGACATACGTGCATCCGGTGAGATGTACGAGGAATACTACATAAGGACCCAGTCCATGGGTATCAATTTCACACGTGGAAGGGTTGCAGAGATACTGCCGGAAGATAGCGGAAGACTTAGTCTGCGTTATGAGGATACACTTGCAGGTGAGATACATGAAGACCCGTATGATATGGTAATTCTGGCAACAGGTATGGAAACCGTATCGGATGCTGACCAAATCTCCCGTGTGCTTAACCTGACCACACGTTCTGACCGTTTCTTTTCAATAGCCCATCCCAAGATGCGTCCGGTTGACTCCCATGTAAAGGGAATATACATAGCAGGGTGTGCTTCCGGGCCCAAGGAAATACAGGTTTCCATAGCACAGGGCAGTGCGGCTGCCTCTAAGGTAATGCAGTTGCTCTCAAAGGGAGAGCTGGAAAGTGATCCGCTCAGTGCACATGTTAATCCTGATGCATGTATCGGCTGCGCAATCTGTGCCGATGTGTGCCAGTTCAATAAGATCAGCATGGTAGACCATAAGGCTGTTGTTGATGAGCTTTCCTGTATGGGATGCGGTGCATGCAGTGCATCCTGCCCTTCAGATGCCATATCCATGCGTAACAGTACTGACGAGCAGATCTTCTCGCAGATACGTGCAGCTACCGAGGTCAAATCCCAGTTCCCACTTATAATCGCTTTCCTGTGCAACTGGTGCAGCTACAAATGTGCAGACCTTGCGGGTACATCGCGGGTTCAGTATCCAAGCAATATCAGGACCATCAAGTTAATGTGTGCAGGACGTGTCGACCCGGCTTTTGTGCTGGAAGCATTCGAACAGGGAGCAGACGGTGTGCTTGTAGCAGGTTGCAGGCTGGGTGAATGTCATTATATCTTTGCAAACTACAATGCAAAACACAGGATGGAGGCACTTCAGGAAGTAATGAAGGACATAGGTATCGATCCCGGCAGGCTGAAGGTGGAGTGGTTATCCGCTGCCGAAGGTGAGAAATTTGCAAACACGATCGAGGACATGGTGGAATATCTGGAAAAGATCGGCCCGATAGGTTCCGAACTGCTGGAGGAGCCCCAATGACTGAAAAAAGTGAGGACAATTGCGAGGAAGAGTCACTGACAGTCATAAGGGAAATGGATGTGGAAGATACACATTTCATCTACAAGCTGATAACCGATGAATCAGTCAAGTTCCTTGATTATGATTACAAGCGATGTATTGGCTGTGGTCTCTGTGTCGGCCTGTGCCCCACAAAAGCCCTTGAACTGGGACCAATGCAGGAGATATCCACTGGCCTTGACGCTCCGCCTGTGACGCTTGATCTTGATAAATGTACTTTCTGTTCAATGTGTGCAAGTTTCTGCCCGGTAAAAGCATTCAAAATGACATCTGAGGGTGATTTCCCGGAACATGAGAAGTTCCCGGAATTCGATTCCTATGTGAGGATGAACGAGAAATGCCTGCCATGTGCCCTCTGTAAGGCGGCGTGTCCTGAAGATGCCATTGATGTTGAATTCACATTCCCGAAAAAAGAGGAGATAGCACCATTCAAAGAAGGTACCGAAGGTGAGATCGAGATTGATACCGATAAATGTAACTTCTGCGGCCTGTGTGCGGAGTTCTGTGATGCTTTCCTTCTGATCGAGAAAGAACCGACTCCGACCGATCCCACGCCTTTCGAACTCCTGCTTGTGGACGAGGACAAATGTGATTACTGTGTGTTGTGCCAGGATCTCTGTCCTGAGGACGCCATCACGGTCAAAGGTGAAAAAAGAGGTGAAGCTCCGCAGATAGAAGGCAATGTGACAGTTGATGATAATAAATGCACACGCTGTACATGGTGTCAGGTGGTCTGTCCCTACGAGGCGGTGGATCTCAAAAAACCCTTTGAGGGAGAACTAAAGCTGGTGGATACAAATATCGATAAATGTGATCCGCAGGGATGTCATGGCTGTTTTAACGTATGCCCCTCCCATCTCTGGTACGTTCCCGAGGATGGCGATGCTAAGATTGCGGTGAAGGAAGACTACTGTATCTACTGTGGGGCCTGTGTCAATGCCTGTCCCAAGGACGTAATGACTGTTTCCCGCAGTGAGGTGGCCCATACCGAGATCCCGGATTCTCCATGGGCGGACCAGTGGCGCGATGCCGTAGATTCAATGATCACCGGAAAACGAAAACTTCCAGATACATCACGGACACTTGAGGTAGGTAAGGAAGCTCCCAAGGAACATGTTGAGGTTGAATTCCCCGAGGTTGATGGTTCTCTGCTCAAACTTGCCAGGGAGCGAATAGAAAAAGCAAGGCCTGTACTTACAAGTCCGAAGATCAGGAAGATGCTCGAAAGCAAGCCTGCTTCCGAGGTTCGGGATGAATTCAGCAAAAGGACTAGGTCCGAAGACGAACAATAACTTTATACATGCTTATGCATTTTCATGTGTATCTTTAAGGACAGATTCACAATATCATATACTGCTATGATTATCCTAATAAATTGATTGATACTAATATTGGTGATATTTTCCATGAGTGACAAATTCGATTATGCCGGACTCGGTTTGAAATGTGGTCTTGAGATACATCAGCAGCTTGATTCCAAACAAAAACTCTTCTGCCGATGCCCTACACAGATCAGGGAAACCGGTGAGTCGACCTATGAATTCTTCCGTTACCTGCGTCCGACTGCAAGTGAGATGGGTGAGACCGACAGGGCTGCACTGGAACAGTCCAAACTCAAGCGCAAATATGTCTACAAGGGCTACGACACCACCTGCCTGGTGGAAAACGATGATGAGCCACCAAAGGAACTTGACCGGGAAGCCCTGAATATCGCACTAAGCATAAGCAAGCTCCTGAAAATGAAACCTGTTGACCAGGTGCATGTAATGCGTAAGATCGTCGTGGATGGTTCCAATACATCAGGTTTCCAGAGAACGGCTTTTCTCGGAAAGGACGGTCATCTTGACACCTCAGTAGGACCTGTGGGTGTCGGTGTACTCTGTCTGGAGGAGGAAGCGTGCCAGAAGATAGAGGACAAGGGTGATTCCATCATATATTCTCTTGACAGGCTGGGCATTCCGCTTGTTGAGATCGGCACGGATCCTGATATCATATCACCTGCACATGCAAAGGAGACCGCACAGCAGATCGGTATGCTCCTGCGCTCAACAGGGAAGGTCAAACGAGGACTTGGGACCATCCGTCAGGATGTTAATATCTCCATTGCAAAGGGTGCCAGGGTTGAACTTAAAGGTGTACAGGCACTGGATATGATCGAGACAATTGTCGAGCGTGAGGTCGAACGTCAGGTCAATCTGCTTGCGATCCGTGATGAGCTTCTTGAAAGAGGTGCTTCGGCCTGCGATACTATCTTTGACGTCACCGACCTTTTCAGGGAAACAGAATCCAAGGTCGTAAAGAAAGCATTGAAAATGGGCAAGGTGCTTGCCGTCCTGCTTCCGGGATTTGCCGGTTTTGTGGGCAGGGAGGTACAGCCCGGCAGGCGTCTGGGTACGGAGTTTTCCGACCGCGCCAAGACATCAGGTGTTGGCGGCATATTCCATACTGACGAGCTTCCCAAGTACGGCATAAGCGAGGATGAAGTAAGTTCACTTCGTGAGACCGTGGGAGCCGGTGAAAATGATGCTGTAGTTATGGTAGCAGATTCTGAAAAGCGTGCCAGGGGTGCCATGGAGAGTGTTGTCATCAGGGCACGTGAGGCTCTTGAAGGAGTACCCGAAGAAACAAGACGTGCACTTCCTGACGGGAACAACTCATACCTGAGACCTCTTCCTGGCGCTGCAAGGATGTATCCTGAAACCGATGTTCCACAGACTGAAGTTTCAGAGGAATATTTCCTTTCAGTGGAAGTACCGGAGCTGCTGACCGAGCGTGCAAAACGCTTTGAATCGGAATTTGACCTGCATAAGGAACTTTCCGAGAAGATAGTCTATTCGACGTATCTCCCTCTTTTTGAGGATATGATGCAACGTTTTGCCCAAAATCAGAACATCAATGCGACCCTTGTAGTCAGGACACTCACCGGAACACTTCCCGAACTCAAACGTGACGGTGTGGAGATAGATAATCTTGATGATCATCATTTCATTGATGTATTTACACTCGTTGCAAACGGGGACATCTCAAAGGAAGCAATCGACCAGGTGCTTCGGGAAATGGCAGCAGATCCGTCTATGAGTGCCGGGGATGCGGCAGATAAACTTGGTCTAGGAGGAGTTGATACCGAGAGTATCGAAGCTTTCATTGAGACTGTGATCAGAGAAAGGGAGGAATTCGTCACGGAAAAAGGCCTTGCAGCGGTTGGCCCTCTCATGGGTCCGGTGATGGCTGAGTTCAGGGGTAAGGTTGACGGAAAACTTGTAAGTGATATCCTAAAACAAAAGATTAATAAATATATAAATTGAATATATATTTTTAATGTACTCTTTCCCACACCTTCTTCAACCAGGAAAAGCAGCTGGACTGGTGCTTGCTGCTATTATATTTTTATCACTGATGCCGGCGGCATCTGCCGATATGCATGTTAATAAGAACTTGCAGCTGACCAACGACTCCAATTATAACCACCCATCATGGAGCCCGGATGGGGAAAAACTGGTCTTTGCCTATGATCAGGCTATCTGGAGTATGAATGCTGATGGCTCTGACAGGAAGAAACTATATGATAACCTTGCATGGGAAGGAGACCCTGTATACAATCATAACGGAAGCAGGATATATTATGCGACCGAGAGCAAGAAAGCCTATTCTGCACGTTACACCAGCATACATATGATGGATGCTGACGGCGGTAATGTTGTAAAGCTCACGGAAAGCGCGGATGCTAAGGATCCTGTTGTAAGCCCCGACGGAACAAAGGTTGCCTATGTTTCAAGGCTTGCCGGAAACTATGATGTATGGATAATGGATCCGGACGGGTCCAATAATGAAAGGCTGACCGACAGTCCGGGTGATGAAAGCTCTCCTTCGTGGAGTCCTGACGGCAGCAAATTGGTTTACTCGCTTGAAGGTGCCATACTTATTCAGGAAATTGATTCTGCAAAACCTGTAGTTTTGCTGGATAATTCCTATGATAATGTAGAACCATCTTTTAGTTCTGACGGGAATATGATTATCTTCTCATCAGATCAGGGCGGGGATTATGATATCTGGCTCATGGGTGCAGACGGTAAGGGATTCACCATGCTGACATCCGCGTCGTCCAATGAAAGGGCACCTGCGTGGAGTCCTGATGAAAGTAAAATTGCCTATGTATCCAACGAGGGTGGAGAGTATAATATATGGGTAATGACACTAAAGGATCAGAATCTGCAATTGCAGGAAGAAGAGGAAGAAATAGTTGATACTGGACAAAGGCAAATGAATCCTTACATTGACAGGATAAGATTGTTTGCAAATGAGAACCCCAGGGATTTCATTATTTCAGTGCTTATCATTTCATTCCTGCTTGTCAGTCTTATCGTTTATTCGTTCCTCAGAAAGATCCGCTGACTTAAATTCCTGAACCTTTTTTATTTTTATATTAATACCGTTCACACCTGCAATCCATCGTAATACTTATAGCCTATTCCTTACATGTAGACGCAGGTTCGTACAATGAATGCAGTATTAGGATTAGAAGATGGGACAATTATAAAAGGCACTGGCTTCGGTGCCGAAGGTATCGTTTCCGGGGAACTTGTTTTTACTACTCAATATACTGGTTATGAGGAGGCTCTGACCGACCCCTCCTACAAGGGTCAGATCCTGATGTTCACCTATCCTCTCATCGGTAATTACGGCGTCAGCGAAAGCTGTTTTGAATCTGACGGAGTAAAAGCCGAAGGTCTTGTTGTGAGGGAGGCTTGTCCCGAGCCATCCCACCACCTCTCAAAGAAGACCATTTTCCAGATGATGGAGGATGCAGGTAAACCCGGTATCGCAGGTGTCGACACACGTATGCTCACTATAAAGACACGTGAGCACGGAACAATGCGTGCGGCCCTGATCAATGGCAGTGATGACGGAGAAGAGGCTGTAAGACTGGCAAGGGAGCAGCCAAGAATCTCGGAGATCGACCTGATCTCAAAGGTCACATGTCCTGAACCCTTCAGGATCGAAAGTCCTTACAGGGATCCGAAGAACCCCGTAAATGTCGTGCTCATGGATTTCGGAAGAAAGCTGAGTATAGAGAGGAGCCTGCTGTCCAGAGGTATCGATGTGACGGTTGTTCCGGGTACAGCTTCAACATCTGAGATAGAGGCATTTGAGCCCGACCTGCTCTTTTTATCCAACGGTCCGGGAGACCCGCAGCAGGCGATCAGGGGAGTAGAAGCAGTCAACAAATTCTCAGGAGAGCTGCCTATAGTTGGTATCTGTCTTGGACACCAGATCATATCACGTGCACTTGGTGCGGATACATATAAAATGAAATTCGGACACAGAGGTGCAAACCAGCCGGTAAAGGATTTTGAAACAGGTATTGTACATATCACATCACAAAATCATGGTTTTGCTGTTGATGCTGATACTTTTGAAGATGCGGAAGTCAAAATAACTCAGATGAACGCCAACGATAAAACAGTAGAAGGGATTGCACACAAGAATCTCGATATAGTAAGTGTTCAGTATCACCCTGATGCGCATCCGGGTCCCCTCGATTCCGAGAAACTCTTCTTTGACAGGGTCCTCAAGATGGCCGGAGGTAAGAAATAATGCCAAAACGTACGGATATTAAAAAGATTCTTCTTATTGGTTCAGGCCCTATTATGATCGGGCAGGCGGCGGAGTTCGATTTCTCTGGTAGCCAGGCCTGCCGGTCTCTTAAGGAAGAGGGTCTGGAAGTCGTGCTAGTAAACTCCAACCCTGCGACCATCATGACAGATCCTGAAATGGCGGATGCGGTCTATATCGAACCACTCGATGTCAAGGCTGTTGAGAAGATCATTGAGAAGGAAAGACCCGATGGTATCATTGCAGGTATCGGAGGTCAGACAGGTCTCAACATCACAAGTGAACTCGCAGAACACGGTGTTCTTGAGAAGTATAATGTAGAACTTCTGGGAACCCCATTGGAAGCGATAAAAAATACTGAGGACCGTGAGCTCTTCAAGCGTAAAATGGAAGAGATAGGGGAGAAGGTACCCCGGAGCAGGGCAATATCCACACTCAAGGAAGCAGAGGAGCTAATTGATGAGCTCGGACTTCCGCTTATCATCCGTCCCGCATACACACTCGGAGGTGCAGGTGGCGGTATAGCCCACTCAAGGGAAGAACTGCTGGAGATCACAGAAAGAGGTCTTCGCCGCAGTCGTATCAGTCAGGTACTGATCGAGGAAAGTGTACTTGGCTGGAAGGAGTTCGAGTACGAGGTCATGCGTGATGCAAATGACACATGTATAGTAATCTGTAACATGGAAAACCTGGACCCCATGGGAGTCCACACAGGTGAATCCATGGTGGTTACACCATCCCAGACACTCAGTGATGATGAGCACCAGATGCTCAGGACCGCTGCGATCAAGATCATCCGGGCTTTCGGAATTGAAGGCGGTTGTAATATCCAGTTCGCTGCAAAGGATGGAGAGTATCGTATTGTGGAAGTCAACCCACGTGTGTCGCGCTCATCCGCACTTGCTTCAAAGGCAACCGGTTATCCGATCGCCAGGGTCACAGCCAAGATCGCAATCGGGATGGCACTTGACGAGATCCTCAACGATGTGACAAAGCAGACACCAGCATCATTCGAGCCAACCATTGACTACATTGTCACAAAGATACCAAGGTGGCCATTTGACAAGTTTGTAACTGCAGACAAGACGCTTACAACTTCAATGAAGAGTACCGGAGAAGTAATGGCAATCGGTCGTACCATTGAGGAGTCACTTCTAAAGGCAGTCCGTTCACTGGATATAGATATGGACTTCGGTTCCGATGAATGGTCATCCAGTGAGATCAAGACCCTGCTAAAAACTCCGACAAGCGAGCGTCTGTTTGTTATATATCACGCCTTAAGCAATGGTTTTTCCATAGAAGAAGTCTCTGACTTAAGTGGATTTGATGTATTCTTCCTGAGGAAGATCAAGAACATCGTCGACATGGAAAAGAAGATAAAAGACGCCGGATCCTCTGGAAAAATACCTGACGATCTGCTTTGTGATGCAAAACGCATTGGTCTGACCGATGCACGTATTGCAGAACTTGCAGGAAAAAGCCGCGAGGAGATCAATGACCAGAGGCGTGCAGCAGGTGTTAATTCCACCTACAAGATGGTAGATACCTGTGCTGCCGAATTTGCTGCAGCGACCCCTTATTATTATTCATGCTACGAGCAGATGTGCGAAGCAGTGCCTTCTGACCGTAAGAAGATATTGATACTCGGATCAGGGCCCATACGCATAGGACAGGGAATAGAGTTTGACTACTGTACCGTACATGCGGTAGCGGCCATACGCGAGGCAGGTATCGAAGCACACATCATTAACAATAATCCTGAAACTGTCTCAACCGACTACGACACATCTGACAAGCTCTTCTTCGAACCACTGACACTGGAAGATGTCATGAACGTCATCGACAAGGAGAACCCTGACGGTGTGCTCGTACAGTTCGGTGGACAGACCTCGGTTAACCTCGCACTTCCCCTTGAAAAAGAACTTCAGAGGCGCAGCGATCTCAAGACGAAGATTCTCGGCACATCCCCTGCGGATATAGATGTTGCAGAGAACAGGGAAAAGTTCAATCAGATGATGAACAAACTGGGAATCAACCAGCCGGATGCCGGTTATGCAACTTCACAGGAACAGGCCATCGAGATATCATCGAGAATCGGCTTCCCTGTACTCGTAAGACCATCATATGTGCTGGGTGGCCGTGCAATGGAGATCGTTTACGACCAGACCGATCTTGAGCGCTATATGCGTGAAGCTGTCAGGGTATCTCCCGAACATCCGATCCTTATTGACGATTTCCTTGAAGGAGCCGTGGAGATCGATGTGGATGCGGTTTGTGACGGTAAGGATGTACTCATCGGTGCAATCATGGAGCACATAGAGGAAGCCGGTGTGCATTCAGGAGACTCTGCATGTGTAATTCCGCCACAGTCACTGTCTGAGGAGGTTCTAGAAACTGTACGTGATTACACCCGCAAGATCGCTCTTGCACTAAACGTTAAGGGTCTTGTGAACATTCAGATGGCTAAGAGGGGCGATAAGATATATGTCCTCGAAGCAAACCCGCGTTCAAGCAGGACAATACCATTTGTATCCAAGGCGGTAGGCCTTCCACTGGCAAAGATCGCTGCCAGGGTGATCATGGGAGAGAGCCTGAAGGACCTCGGTTATACGGCCGATAAGGAACCCAAGGTCAAACACGTCTCCGTTAAGGAAGTACTCCTGCCCTTTGACAAACTGCCAGGAGCTGACCCGATACTCGGTCCCGAGATGAAGAGTACGGGCGAGGTCATGGGTGTGGATCCCGATTACGGCAGGGCCTTTTTCAAGGCACAGCTCAGTGCTGATAACCTGCTTCCACTCACAGGCAAAGTTTTCCTCTCAGTCAGGGATGAGGACCAGGAACAGCTTGTGGATGTGGCAAAGAAGCTCAGGGGTGCGGGAATCGAGCTGCTGGGTACCAAGGGTACCGCAGATTCACTTTCAGAACACGGAATAGAAATGGGTATCGTGAAGAAGGTCCATGACGGCAGTCCGAACGTTATAGATATGATGCGTCGCTATGAGGTTGCGCTTGTCATTAACACTCCCAAGGACAAACAGGCACGTGAGGACAGCTCAAGGATTCGCCGCGCTGCGGTTGACGTCAAGGTACCGTACATCACCACCATCCAGGCTGCAATCGCTGCATCCAATGCGATCGTGTCTATGAAGAAAGGTGAAGGTGCGGTAAAATCTATTAATGAGTACCACAGGGAAATGATGAGTTCTTAATTCTATAAAGGAAGGATAGGAGTTTTCATATGACAAAGAAAGTTGTACTTGCTTATTCAGGCGGGCTTGACACCTCTGTGTGTATCCCGCTGATCAAAGAGGAATACGGCTACGATGAGGTAATCACAGTTGCCGTTGATGTGGGACAGCCTGAGGATGATGTAAAACAGGCTACAGAGAAGGCACAGAAGATCAGTGACAAGCATTTCACACTTGATGTGCGTGAGGAATTTGTTAACGATTACATTTTCCCTCTTATCAAGGCCAACGGAGACTATGAGGGCTACGTGATGGGGACTTCCATCGCCCGCCCACTAATTGCCAAAAAGGTCGTTGAGATCGCAGAGCAGGAAGGCGCTGTTGCGCTTGCACACGGATGTACCGGCAAGGGTAACGACCAGCTGCGTTTCGAGGCTGTGTTCCGCATGACAGACATGGAGGTCATCGCACCAATGAGGGATATGAACCTCACCCGTGAGTGGGAGATCGAGTATGCCAAGAAACATGGCATCCCTGTGGGTGTAACAACTGCAAAGCCCTGGAGTGTTGACGAGAACATCTGGAGCCGCAGCATCGAGGGAGGTAAGCTCGAAGACCCTGGATTCATCCCACCAGAGGAGATATACCAGTGGACGGTATCTCCTGAAGCTGCACCAGAGGGCCAGACCCTTGTGATCGGCTTCGAGAACGGTGTCCCGGTATCCCTTGACGGCGAGAAGATGGACGGCGTGGAGCTTATCGAGAAGCTCAACGAGATCGCAGGTTCACACGGCGTCGGCAGGACAGACATGATCGAGGACCGCGTGCTCGGACTCAAGGCACGTGAGAACTACGAGCACCCAGCAGCCACAGTGCTCCTGACAGCCCACAGGGACCTCGAGAAGCTTGTACTCACAAGGGCAGAACTGAAATTCAAGAAAGGTGTGGACGAGCAGTGGTCAGAACTTGCCTACTACGGCCTGGTAGATGAGCCGCTCTATCATGACCTGAACGCCTTCATCGACAAGACCCAGGAACGCGTAACAGGAACTGTCACCGTGAAACTCCACAAGGGCAGCGTCATCATACTCGCAAGGACATCCCCGTATGCCCTCTATTCAGAGGACCTCGTATCCTTCGACAGCGCCACAATCGACCAGAAGGACGCTGAAGGATTTGCGAAGTACCACGGCTTCCAGGCCAGGATGTTCAGGAAGGTTGTTGAGAAGTGAAGTTTATTTTCACTTTCTAATTCTTATTTTCGTTTTTCTGGAAAACACAATTTTGTTTTCCTGAATTTATTTAGATTGATGCTGCCATTTTACATTGACTGCAATTATCCTATGATTTTCTCAACATCCCCCAGATCAAACAACAAAAATCTCTTCTCCTCCGCAAACTCCTTCGCTTTCTGAGTGAATCCTGCCCTTGAAATAACAGCAAAGTATTCCTTCCTGTCCCCGTTGTACCACTGGACATATCTGGCCTTGTTCATCAGGTCTGCTATTATGTCGGGTCCAATTTTCTGGTGTTGCCACTTGCATTCGCAGAACAGTATCTCCTTTGTGCTGTTGTTGATGGCTGCCAGATCAATTTCGTAGTTGTTCTTTCCGGGCTCGCCCCTGAACTTGCCCCATTGGAGTCCAATCTTCTCGAAGGTAAAGGGAAGACGATCCTGCCTATTCATTTCCAGCAGGAACTGTTTGCTTATGTCTTCAAATATCGGGGCTGTAAAGGTATCCAGTTCGTTTTCTATTTTTCCAAGCACTCTTTCATAATTTCCAATTTCAAGTTCCGAAAAGGATGGATACACGAACCTGAACCAGAACCTGAAGAAATTATCGTTAATCCGGTAGATTGCCTTTCGGGATGAAGGTTTGTCACATACCGGAATTTCTTTTTTGACCAGATCGAGATCATTGATCAGAATATTAAGATAGTAATCAATGGAAGTTGCCTTTATACCTGAAGCTGTTGCAATTTCCGAGGACTTAGAAACGCCGGAGGCTATGTTCTTCAATATGTTGAAATAGGTATTGCTTTCCTTAAGTTCGGTTTTGAGCAGAACCTCAGGTTCATTGTATAACACACTTGTTCTTGAAAGTGTTTTAACTATAAGTTCCTGCAAATTGGCAGACTCGACTTCTTCCAGATACTTTGGCGTACCGCCATAGATCGTATAGACGTACACTCTCATTTCTACAGGCAGATTCGGGAACCATTTACTCAGTGCATCAAACCTGAAAGCATCAAAAGGAATCTGTCCGGTCCTCCTGCCGTATAGCGGAGAAGCATATTCGAATATCTGATGCATCATTCCGATGGAAGAGCCTGATACCACCAGGAATAGCTTGGAATCTGCAGCTGATTTGTCTATATGTTTCTGCAAATATGAGAATACACTGTTATTGATTCGTGATAATCTCTGGAACTCATCAAAAAGGACGATGACTTGCTCTTTCTGAGACTTTATAAACAGCTTCTCGAATATCTCGTCCCAGGAAGGCAATCCCAAAAAAGCTATGTCAAGTTTTTCATAGAATACCCTGGCAATCTCCATTCTGGTATCTTCATCATTAAGCTCGGGAACCAGCACATAACAGTATTTTGATTTTCCTTTGAGGAATTGTTCAAGGAAACGGGTTTTTCCGAGTCTTCGTCGTCCGATAACAGAAATAAATCGGAAATCTTTCTTTGAGAATTCATTTTCAATATATCCAAGTTCATTCTCACGATTTATGAATTCAGACTTTATTGTCACAACAATAATTGTTGTCACAATAATATTTATCATTTACGACCTTTATCAGGAATACAACATTTATTTAATACTCTCAATTTGTGTTAGTCCAGGTTTCAGTTGCTGATATTAAAATGATTAAAAACATAATGATTACAAAAATAATCATTATTCTATTCTGAGATGATTGAAGAGTTGCCTTAAAACTCTCATACAACAACAAGATTATTGTCTCAACAATAATTGTATTCACAATAATTTTTAACATCTGAAATCCTTATCCTGAAACAAACTTTAGATTAAAATTTATCTTCAACCACCACTCTTATATCCCCTCCACCAAAAAGCTAAATCAGGGATTACCGGAGGGGAAAATTGTGGTAAAAGTCAACAGAGATAGCACTGCATTCATCTTAGTAGATGCACAGAACTTCGTTCTTCATGAGAAAGGAACTGCTGCCCGGTGGGAAGCCTGGAAATTCGCACGGGAAAAGGGGATTATTGAGAGTACGGCCAAAGCCATGGAAAGATTCAGGGCTGAAAGAATACCCATAATCTATGTGAATATGGAGCTGCGGCCCCAGATATCAAAGGAATTGAATGCGAACCTGCCTAACATCGATTTCTGGAAGCCGATCAAGGAACTGGATTTTACAAAAATAAGCCGCGAGGAAGGAGCATTCCAGGGGAGGGTTATCGATGAGTTTGCACCTCATTACGAAGATCTGATAGTCGCCAAACACCATACTATGGATGGTTTTCACAACACGGACCTCGACAGGATACTAAGGTCCTTGAACCGTGATACACTGCTATTTGGAGGTGCCATCACGAATCTCTGTGTCGAAGGCACGGTAAGGGGAGCTTTCGACAGGGGATATGATAGTGTTGTGCTGAGTGACTGTGTGGCTTCAGTAAGTGACGGGGCACAGGATTTTGCCCTGGATTTTATTTTCCCGAAATTCGGCAGGGTATGTACTTCTGAGGAGCTTGAGGTTGTGTGATTATTAAATTTTTGTTTTATCTAGTCATACAATATCATTTCTCAATAATTGTACGATAATAATCCTTATTATAAACCCTCCAGCTTAATAATTAATCCATTTGGAATACTCATTGACAAAAGTTTCCACGATATCATCCTGGGATAGGTCTTTTATGTCATATTCATGGATGCTTCCACTTCGAAGCAGCATCTCCACTTTTGTGACCGGTGGCTGTTCCTCGTCCGCATGTGCAGGGAAGGCAAACTCTCCCTTCTGGTAGACCCGGCCTCTTATCTCAAAATAGAACTCTTCGATCATCTCGTCTGGATCTTTGTCAGAAGGTGCATACACTGTGAGGGTTGCGGATATCAGCCCTGTTTCATCAACATCGATCACGACGGTTCGCCCGTATTTCTCGATCTCCTCTTTCAGATCATCATAAGCAGGGAACACTACGTGTTTGAAGAAATCCCGCATATTGAGTTCTGCAAACTTTGTATGTGCCTCTTTAACAGTCTGATCTTCCGAATCATCCTTATCTGTTCGGAATATATTCCTTAGTTTCCTTTTCCAGCTACTCATCTGCTTCACCCCCTAAAAGTTCTCCTATCATCTGTTTGGCTTTGTTGTCAGATGTACCTTCCGGTGATCTGTTTTCCAGTTCTGAGATACTCTTTCCGTCTGATTCTGCTTTAAGCCCCTTATATATACTGTAGCACATAAGGATCAGGACAATGCAGAATGGCAGGGCTGTCGTAAGTGCGGCGGTCTGCAGTCCTATCAGCCCTCCTGTCAGTAAAAGCACAGCAGCAACAGCGCCCTGCAGCAGGGACCAGAACAGTCTCAGGGGTTTTGCGGGTTTTGGGTTACCCTCGGAGGAGAGTATGGATATCACAAGAGAGCCCGAATCCGAGGATGTCACGAAGAAGGTCATGACCACAATTGTCGCAAGAGCAGAACTCAGAAGGGAGCCAGGCAGTCCGTCCAGCAGGACATAGAGAGCCGTGGGGATGCTGGTCTGTACAGCCTGAACGATCCCGCCATTCCCGAAGATCTCCATGTGAATCGCAGTGTTTCCGAAAACAATGATCCATATGAATGTGACTAGAACAGGGGCAAGCAACACTCCCCGGATAAACTCCCTTATAGTACGACCTTTGGATATCCGGGCAATGAACATACCGACAAACGGGGACCAGGATATCCACCATCCCCAGTAGAACATCGTCCAGGTCTTCTGCCATTCTATCCCGGTGAAGGCATCTGTCTGGAAGGTCAGGGATACGATGTGCTGCAGATAGTAGCCTATGCTCTGTACATATGAGCTCAAAAGAAATACGGAAGGACCTACTATGAAAACAAAAACAACAAGTATGAGACCCAGCAGGATATTCATCTGACTCAGTATGCGTATACCACGGTTCAGTCCTGACATCACTGAAGTTGTGGCAGCCAGCGTTATGAATGCTATGAGAAGTATCTGGTTGTTCACGGATACCGACATCAGACCGAGATAATCCATGCCTGAGTTTATCTGCATCACTCCAAGACCCAGTGATGTGGCGACACCGAACAAGGTACCGAAGATTGCCAGCACTTCAACGATATTACCGCGTACCCCGTATATCCGGTCACCGAATATCGGATACATTGTAGATCTGATGGTCAGTGGCATGTCATGTCTGTATGAGAAATAAGCCAGGGCAAGGCCCACTATAATATAGATCGCCCATGCGTGCAGTCCCCAGTGGAAGAATGTGATATTCATTGCCTCCACTGCAGCTTCCACTGTTCCCGGTGCAGCTTCCCTTGGAGATGCAAGGTGGATTATAGGTTCGGCAACGCTGTAAAAAAGAAGGCCTATTCCCATGCCCGCACTGAAGAGCATTGCAAACCAGGTAGTGTCCCTGTATTCCGGCCTGTCAGAGCTGTTTCCGAGTCTGATGGTGCCGTAAGGACTCAGGTAGAGCCAGATTACGAATATCAGGAAAAAGGCAACCGAAAGGATATAGAACCAGCCGAAATTGCTCACTATCAGATCCTGTACGGATGTGAATGCATCAGTCAGTCTTTCAGTGAAAAGGACTCCCATGATAACGAAGAACAATACCAGAGCTGCAGATACTGAAAAAACATATGAGTTTAATCCGGAATTGCCCCTCTCATCCATTGTATTATTCCTCGCCACGAGATACTAATGGCAAAAGGGCAAATTACAAAAAACTTTCGACTATGTATTGGTACATCCTGTAAAAAAAATATAAATTAAGATTGCAGAAAACAGCTCTGCTATAAATCGAACTTCTCCGTGTCAGGCAGTTTTAACCATTGGACTTTCAATTTCATTTGCGATTTCAGCAAATGAATCCCTGGAGTCCGATATCGTCTGAGATTCCATTATCTTATCTCTGAAATCGGCATATGACCCATTGATAATGTTACGTTTGCCTTTAATTTCAAGAATGTTGAGCTGGAATGTGTCGGCAAACTCCTCTATCATCTCATGATAGCCATCAGTATACTGCAGACCGGTGTCTATCTTTACGACGGTCTCATAACCCATGGAATCAAGGACGAACTTTGCCATCCCGATGTCCTCTTTGCTTTCGATAAAACCGCTGTGCTGGAACATTTCCTGCCAGTTTTTGATCCACATGGGTGTCATTACTATTGCGCTCTTTCTGTTGAAACCGGATACCATCTTCAAAAAAGATTTGCGTCCGCCAATTGCCGCACCAATGCAATCGTCAACTATCCTTCCTTCATCGTCCTTCAAAATAGATACGTGACAGGGCAGCTGCTCGAGGTCCTTCTCTATTCTCCTGAGCACATTCCCGCAGAGGCCGTAGAATAAAAAGATGCCATCAGAGAAATCAGCGATACGTTTTATACTACCGTAGACCTGGTCTCTCAGGTGTTTTGGATCGCCGTGTAATGAAAGGGGCATGATGTTGACCGTAACTACATAGTCATTGTTTTTTGCTGATTTGTATAAGTTTGCGATCTTATCCGGAGGAATCAGTCTGTGGGAGATGCCGCATTTATCCAGTTTTTCTGTCAGGCCGGCACACTCCTGGTTTTCAATAATGATTATATCATCGATCTTCGGATCCCTGCATAATGTATCAACTATCTCGTCCTCAAACATCCTGCATCCGGTTATATTCATCACTGTCATCTGAATCCTCTGGATTATTTGTGGATCAGAGATGTCGATATTAACAGCATTATCTGTATAATCACCAGCATTATTCTGCACAGAACATGTGTTCTGATTGACCCTGTCGATAATATCAATACCTTTGATTATTCTTGCTTTATCGACTATTACTTATAAGGATATGCTTAACGCAGTTAACAATGAAAAGAAGTAGATTATTGCGTGCTATGTATCACTCTTCTGAGTGCACGGGAATCTCAAAAATAAATGTGGATCCGATTCCGGGATCACTTTCCACCCAGATACGTCCTTTATGCAGCTCCACGAATTCCCTGACAATGGAAAGCCCCAGTCCTGTGCCCTGATACTCTTTATTGCTCATCTGACCGGCCTGTTTGAATGGTTCGAAGATGTCATCCTGTTCTGATTTCTTTATTCCGATTCCGGTATCAGCTACCATTACGGTAAGCATGCCATCCGATATCATCATTCCGATATCCACACGGCCGTTCTCAGGTGTGAACTTGATTGCATTGCTCGCTAGATTGAAAATGATCTGCTTTAGTTTCAGTTTATCTGCATTTATCTCAGTAGCTCCGTCATCAGAAGTGAATGTCAGCTTTATATTCTTCTTTGAGGCAAGAGGGTATAATACTGTCTTAACCTCTTCCAGTGTATCTGCTACACGGAATGTTTCCCGGTTCAGTTTCATCTGGCCGGACTCGACCTTTGCAATATCAAGTATCTGGTTTATCAGCTCCAGCAGATGTTTTCCGCTTGAAGAGATATTCCTGACATGACGTGTCTGCTTTTCATTGAGACTCCCGAATATTTCCTCAAGAAGCAGATCGGAAAAACCTATTATGGAATTTAGAGGGGTGCGAATCTCATGGCTCATGTTTGCAAGGAACTCGCTCTTTGCCTGGTTGGCGTGTTCAGCCTCATGAACAGCGTGTATAAGCTGTTTTTCCAGTTCTATCCTTTTTCCAATCTCGTTTTTTGCTTCCCTCCATCTCCTGAAAGAAAAAAAGGCCAGAGCTATTGAAAAATATAATGAAAGAATAAAGATCTCATCAAGTTCCCATTTCTCGTGAGTCTGCATAAAGGACAGGACAGTTTCAAATAGATCCAGATAAGCTGTAAGAAGCAGAACACACAAACCTAGCAGTAGTATAACTACTACATCTGTGTGCGCAAAACTTTTGGATATCTTCTGATTATCAATATCAAGCATGAATTCTTCTTTTCTATATGGACCTGTAAATCTGTACTACCTGTCTACAGTTTAATTAATTTATTGTGGTAATTAGTATATTAAGTTACTTTATACCACTCATATAATAATATTTATATATGATATTCTGAGAGTTTTCGATTTCATCTTTCGACATTCAGATATGTTCACTGAATACGACAGGTATTTATTTCATAATCCCTGATTTTGGATGTGCAATCTCTTAAAATGAAATCAGTAAAAATCTAACAAGGGAGCGATACTCAAATGACAGCTATTGTTGATAAAGATCTATGTACAGGATGCGGAGCATGTGTTGATTCATGTCCCGTTGAAGCAATTTCAATGAATGACCAGGACCTTGCCGAAGTCGATGCAGAAGCCTGCGTGGACTGCGGTGACTGTGTCGAGATTTGCCCGGTTGAAGCCATTTCACTGGAATAATCACCGGCATTTTCTTTTTTTAGTTTCTAACTTTTATTTTTCCAGTTTATTTCGACCCATATATTTTACAAACCATTCTCCTGCCAGCCTTGCTGCCTCTTCCAGTGTGCCAGGCTCTTCGAAAAGATGGGTGGCTCCACTGACCAGTTTCATCTCCTTCTCAGAATTCAGTCTCTCCAGAGCCCATTTGTTCATATCTATAACCGCACTGTCCATACTTCCAACTATCAGTAAAGTGGGTGCCTTTACATCTCCCAGTACCCTGTCTGCGAGATCCGGTCTTCCTCCCCTGGAAACCACGGCCTTTGTTCTTTCAGCTCGCTCACTGGCAGCATAAAGAGCAGCCGCAGCCCCGGTACTTGCACCAAAATAACCTATATCCAGTTCAGATGTATCAGGGTTCATGCTAATCCAGTCAGTGACCGCGACAAGACGCTCGGCAAGTAATTCTATATTGAAACGAAGATGTGCAGTGAGGCGGTCGATCTCATCCTCTTCACGGGTCAGCAGGTCGAACAGCAGTGTTGCAAGTCCCTGTTTCTGCAGATAATCGGCCACGAACCTGTTTCTCGGACTAAACCTGCTGCTTCCGCTTCCATGCGCAAAGATCACAATTCCTTTTGCAGAATCCGGAATATCCAGGTTTCCTTCAAGGGTGACCTTTTCCAGATTGATGGTAACATGGTTTTCTTCAGTTTGGTTCATGCTCTCATCTCCTGTATCTATCTGTTCATGTCCTCTGCTTTTTTGAGGAGATCACAGACCTCCCGGTCACTGGTCTGGGCGAAGTCCTCATACCATGCACCAACTCCATAGAATGGCTCTGGTGTTGTAAGGCAGACAGTTTTGTCAACATCTGCTGCAAATTCCTCGCAGGCTTCTTTTGAAGCAGTCGGGACTGCAACGACTATATTTTCAGGTTTCTGTGCTCTTAAGGCCTGAACTGCTGCCTTCATGGTAGCACCCGTGGCAAGTCCGTCATCGATCAGAATCGCAGTCCTGCCGGTAACATCCAGTTTAGCTTTACCTTTTCGGTACAGTTCTTCTCTTCTTTCCAGCTCCTTTCTTTCGGCCTCAACAACCGAATCGATATCTTCTCCGCTTATCTGCAGGGAATCCACTACACTCATGTTCATGACCTTAACACCACCACTTGAAATTGCTCCCATGGCAAGTTCCTCATATCCGGGCACACCAAGTTTCCTTACAATGAAAACGTCAAGTTCAAGGTCAAGTTCCTTCGCAACTTCAAAAGCTACAGGTACGCCTCCCCTTGGAAGGGCAAGTAAAATAACATCATCGCGTCCGGCGTATTCTTCCAGTTCCTCTGCAAGCCGTTTGCCGGCATCTGTTCGGTCCTTAAAAACTACCATTATCTTTCCACTCCACATTGTAGTTTCTGAGGCCTGCTATTTTATTGATTCGCTTATGAATAGGAAATACTGGCCATAGCTATCTCATTTACCTATCAAAAATAGCGGGTCTTATCTTATCATTTTTGATGAACCCTTTTATATACAACAAAAGCACATTAAATGCCGATGGCTTCAAGATCTTTCATGAACGAGATACTGAGAAAAGGTATTCACTTCACATCCATTCTCATAGTCCTTGTTTATTTCTTTCTGGGAAAACAGGCAACTGTTACCCTGCTTATAAGTTATCTTGTTATTATCCTGACTATCGAACATTTCAGACTGGATAGAGGTTTCAAGCTTCCTGTTGTTCATTTTCTCCTGCGTAAAAAGGAAATTTCATCTCTTGGATCACATGTTTACTTCACCCTGGGAGCTCTTGTTGCCGTATCCGTATTCAGTGAACATGTAGCCTACGCCGCGTTGCTGATGACCACATTCGGTGATGCGAGTGCGGCACTTGTGGGTAAAAGAATTGGCAGGATCAGGATATTCGGTAATGGTAAGTCACTTGAAGGTGTAATTGCCGAGTTTATAGTCGATCTTGCCATAGGTCTTTTCTTCCTTTCCAGCTGGCCTGTGGCCATACTTATGGCTGTAGTGGCGACACTTGTAGAAACCTACTTTGTGAAGATCGATGATAACCTCGTTATTCCTGTGTTTTCAGGTTTCTTTGTGGAACTTTTCTTCTTTCTTTCACCATATATTTGATCAGTATCATCCCTGGATTTCATGGGATTTTCTCGGAGTATCCATTCTATAATTCAAATTGACTTGTTTTCAATGCAATTTCATTTTTTAAAAAAGTATTTATAGATCGCGAATATAGGCTATTATACACGAAAAATGTGGATCGGAACTATTGCGAGGTAAAAAATATGACATCATGGGAATACGAAATAAGATCAGTTAGATTTGGTGAATGGGATCTCACAAAGCAGGACCTGAACGAACTTGGTGTAGATGGCTGGGAACTGGTAAAATTCTCAGGCGACATTGATGAAAATGGAATGATGAAAGCCTTTTTCAAGAGACCACTCGACTGTCTTGAAACATAGGCCAGACATCTATTTTCTAAACCAGGTCCTAGGATCCTTTTTACATTTTCTTTGAGTATTTTACTTTATTTGTTTCAAACACTTCTTTTTTAACAAATATCCAGTATCCGATGGTTTATCTGGAAATTTGTTAATACTATGTATTTCATATATTTTATCGGGTTAATATCGAAATTCAATGGGGTGGACTATTATGCAAAGAAAATTTCTGGCTTTACTACTTATTGTAAGTGCTTTTCTTGCGATAGGCTGTACGACCAATGATTCCGGTGAGGAAGATACGGTTTCAGAGACAGATTCTCAGGCGGATGCTGCTGAACTGTATGCACAGATAACTGAAGATGATGACTACAGGCAGTGGGAACTTATGCCGGGAACAGAAGAAATGGGTCCCGGACAGGGTATTCATGGTGAAATGATAACAGTTTATGTTTCCGATGATGCTTTATCTGCTCTTGAGAACAATGAAAGCGTAATGCCGGATGGAAGTATGGTTCTCAAAGAAGGATATAATTCGGGTGGTGAGCTTCAGGAAATAGTAATTATGCAGAAAATCGACGGTTATGATCCGGAAAATAATGACTGGTTCTGGGCTACCTATTCTGCCGACGGGGAAGTAGTTAGTGAAGGAAGGCTTTCAGTTTGCTATGACTGTCATTCCGGAGCAGAAGGTGGCGATTACATCTACACCAATGATCCGGGTTGAAATCCTATCTTTTATATAAGCTAAAAATTGTTCCTTACTTCTTTTTAATGGCATTTTTCAATAAATCGTCTTTTTCCGCTAGTGATTTAAGTCTTATTCACTTTGTAATTATGGGGAGTGATGTAGTGAAAAGATTATTGAAATGGCTTCTGGTTATGATCCTTGTGGTTGTAGCAGTGCTTGCTGCAGGTTGTACTGATGACGGTTCAACAGATAGTGCTGAAACCGAGCAGGTTCAGACCACTGAAGTATCCATTGAAAGCTTTCAGTTCCAGCCTCAGAATATCAGAGTTTCGGCCGGCGACACAGTTACATGGACAAATAATGACTCGGTAGCGCATACCGCTACTGCCGACAATGGCGAGTTCGATTCAGCCAGCCTGGAGCCGGGCATGACTTTCTCTCACACATTTGAGGAAACCGGTACATATGATTACAGATGTACGATACATCCTGACATGGTAGGCACCATTACAGTGGGATAATCAGAACCATTCCGGGTGAAAACATCGACGGAAAGATCTGACATGTTCGAGGATCGCAGGGATGCAGGCATAAAGCTTGCAAGGGCACTGAATAAGTACAGGGAAGCGGGTGTACTTGTGCTTGCCATCCCCCGGGGTGGGGTGGAGGTCGCTTGCCAGGTAGCAAAGCATCTTAATGCGGATTTTTCCCTGCTGGTTACCAGAAAACTTCCTTTTCCCGACAACCCGGAGGCAGGATTTGGAGCAATAGCCGAGGATGGCAGTACCTTTATCTTCGAGGATGCTGCCATGTGGCTCTCGGAAAGCCTGATAGATCGGATTGTAGAGGCACAGTATGGGGAGATTAGAAGAAGAATAGATGTTCTGAGAAAGGGCAAACCTTTGCCTGAAATGACCGGAAGGATGGTCATACTGGTTGATGACGGACTGGCAATGGGTTCTACAATGAGGGCATCCATCAAGCTCTGCAGGAAAAGAGAGGTTTCAAAGATAGTGGTTGCAGTTCCTGTGGCCGGAAAGGAAGTCGCCGAGGATATCGGCAATCTGGTCGATAATATTGTTGTGCTCGAAATGCCGGCTAACTTCATGGCAGTTGCCCAGGTCTATAGAAACTGGTACGATGTTTCTGATGAAGAAGTACTGGCAATACTGGAAAAAGGCTGAAAATGAAGTTCAATAAAAACCGGAAGAAATGGAAAATGTAATTAAAAAAGTAAGGAGAAATTAGACCATCAGGCCAGAATTTCTCTTTCAACTTCTTTCTTCCGGAAAACCGGAATTTCATCTTCCTGAACAGTTGCTGGCTGCTCGCTCAAAGTGTATTTTGAGATCATCTGCTGCATGGCTGCTGCCATACTGGCAAGCTCGTGTGCACTGTCAGCAAGCTCGTTCATGGAGGCGGTCTGCTGCTCAACTCCTGCTGAAGCTTCCTCTGTTCCTGCGGCTGCTTCTTCTGAGATTGCTGCTACCTCGTCCATGGATGATGTGATCTCTTCTATGGAAGCTGATTGTTCCTGTGCGGCTGCGGCAATATTCTGTGCCATATCAGCCACCTTACTGCTTTCAGCAACAATAGTCTGCACGGCCTGGACTGTTGAATTCAG
>JAALLQ010000081.1_pt1 | contig 32152 bp, 26 predicted proteins | sample 7245921 | NCBI WGS metagenome assembly JAALLQ01 (sample SAMN13049200, study PRJNA578106) | oil field metagenome | isolation source: filtered produced water from oil reservoir B7 | place: USA:offshore Texas | collected 2016 | reverse complement strand
TTTTTCACTGAGCTGGACTGATGGGGATTATTTTACTGTGAGTCTTGAGAGCCAAGGGATGATGTTACGTCCGCTTTCGGTCGGTCTCGCAGTTGTTTGCCCTTAACCATGAAATACGTGTGTTCAGCGATGTTTGTGCTGTGGTCGCCGATCCGTTCCACATTCTTGGCGATGAACAACAGATGGGTGCAAGCGGAAATCTGCCGTGGATCTTCCATCATATAGGTCAGGATTTCCCGGAACAGGCTGGAATACACGGCGTCGACTTCGTCATCGTGTTCCCAGACGGCAATGGCTTGCTGAATGTCCCCTTCGACAAAGGCATTGGTGGCAGAGTGCAATTGTTTTTGCACCATTTGCATCAGCCGAACCACGGCGCGGGTTGCGGGGACGGTCTGCATGGTGTTCAGAATCATGGACCGTTTGGCGGCGTTGGCGGCGTAATCCGCCACCCGTTCAAAGGCACTGGAAACTTTTAAGGCACTGACCACGGTGCGCAGATCATCGGCAACCGGGGATCGCAACGCCAGAATTTCCAAACCACGTTGCTGGATGGCGGAGTCCAGTGCGTCGACCTCTGAATCCCGTTTGATAACATCGGCAGCAAGTTCTTCATCCCGCTCCAGAATGGCCTGTGCTGCATCACTCAGGTGATTTTCAGCCATACCGCCGATGCGAGAAATCTTGTGCAACAGCTCGGAGAGCTCCCGATCGAGGGCTTTCGCTGTATGCGGTTCAACAGATTTTGTCATATGGTTCACTCCATACAGTCTATCCGATGGTTTCATGCGTCCGTTTCGTTCGCGACCGGAAGATAAACAGTGAATACACTGCCTTGGCCCACGGTGCTATCAATACTCAGAACCCCTCGGTGGCGGTTGATGACGTGTTTAACGATGGCAAGGCCCAGTCCGGTTCCCCCCATTTGGCGGGAACGGGCGGAATCCACCCGGTAAAACCGTTCCGTCAGTCGGGGAATGTGATCTTGGGCAATGCCTTCACCGTGATCCCGCACGGCGACAGCAACAACTGGCCCTTGCGAGGTTTTGGGCATGTTGACCGGCCCCTGCGGTAAAGCCGCGATGCTGATGTGTACGTCGGTTTCATCAAGGGTATATTTGACGGCATTTTCAATCAGGTTTTGGAAGACTTGCGTCAATTCTTCGATCTCGCCGCGAACCATGGGGATAGGGTCTTCAGCCGTGACGGTGACGGACACCTTGCGTTGGCTGGCTTTTGGCTCCAGTCCTTCAATCACGGTGCGGATTGGCTGGCGTACGTCCACCGCATGGGATGGCTGGGTATGTTCGTTCAACTCAATTCGGGACAAGGACAACAGGTCTTCAATCAGGCGGGCCATGCGGGCTGATTGTTCCAGCATGATCTTCAGAAAGCGTTCCTGAGCCTCCGGGTCATCTTTCGCCGGCCCTTGCAGGGTTTCAATAAAACCGATCAGAGAGGAGAGGGGTGTGCGGAGTTCATGGCTGGCATTGGCGACAAAATCAGCCCGCATTTGTTCCAACCTACGAATGGTGGTGATGTCGTGAAAAGAGATCAGGACAGAGGCACCGATCGCCAAATCGCTTTGGATGGGTTGGATGGTAACGGTGAATCTGCGCTCCACCGGCACTGGGACTGTGTAATCCAGTTCCTTTGCAAGTTGATTATGGGATTCCAAAGCCTCAAGAATTGCCGGATGCCGAACAAATGCCGAGATATGACGCCCCACAAGTTTTGATCCAAATAAGGCACGGGCGGCAGCATTGACCCGAACCACTTGATGCAGGGTATCAAGGATCAAGACTGCGTCGGGCAGGGCGTCGAACATAGCCTCATAAGACTGAACAGAGTTTTCTGCAGCTTGTTGGGCCTGCCGTATGTCGCGGCGCAGTTGCGCCAAGGCAAGGGCCATGGTTGCGGCGGCACCGTTGCTGTGGATTTCCGGCGGGGCGATTTCCTGACCCTGTGACAGTTTACGGACAAAAGCATACAGACGGGATAGGTCCATCAAAGCCCGTCGTCCCAACAAGACGGACAACCCCACCACGGCTAGCCACGCTAATCCGGCATGGGCGGCGGTCAGATCACCAAAGATCACAAGCCCGATCAGAACCGCCGTGGTTGGCAACAGCATCAGGGTCAACCAACGCAGCGCGCGCGCCAAGGCCATTTTGTTTTCACTTGCATCCGGTTGGCTGGGTGAAGTGGGTTCGGGGATGGAAGAGTCCATCGACATGGGCATGCGTCCTTAAGGCCAAGAAAGTTGAATTATCGCACAGATGTTTTTTCCGGGGAAATAGCGTGAACTATGGCACGAATGTGAAGACGACAAGATGATGCTTTTTTGACATTAAAAAACGGCGACGGTTGCCCGGTCGCCGTTTGAATTTGTGGGTAAGACCGTGGATCAGTCCGGTTCGCACAAGGAAATGGAGCGGCGCAGACGGCCTTCCAAGGTTTTCTTGTATGCGTCCATGTCTTTGATCGCTGCGGTGGCGACACCGCTGTCCATGGCGGCCTGTGCTACTGCCGTGGAAACAGTCGTCATCAAACGCGGGTCAAACGGAACTGGCAGGATGTAATCCGGGCCAAAGGCCAGTTTTTTACCGGCATAGGCCGCGGCAACTTCATCCGGCACTTCCGTGCGGGCAAGGTCAGCGATGGCTTTTGCTGCGGCCAGTTTCATGTCCAGATTGATTTCGCTGGCACGAACGTCGAGGGCACCGCGGAAAATATACGGGAAACCCAAGAGGTTATTGACCTGATTCGGATAATCGGAACGGCCCGTGGCAACGATGGCGTCCGGACGCACTTCGTGGGCGTCTTCCGGCGTAATTTCCGGGTCCGGGTTTGCCATGGCAAAGATGATCGGACGGTCGGCCATTTTTTTGACCATGTCCTGAGTCAGAGCACCTTTTTTCGACAGGCCCAAGAAGATATCAGCGCCGGCAATGGCGTCTTCAAGGGTGCGCGCATCGGTTTCGGCGGCGTGTTTTTCTTTCCACGGGTTAAGATCCGTGCGGCCGGTATGGATGGCGCCTTTGCTGTCGCAAAGAATAACGTTTTCTTTCGGCAGACCCATGCCTTCGATCAATTCGACACAGGCAATGGCTGCTGCCCCTGCACCGCTGACGACCATTTTTGCGTCTTTAATGTCGCGTCCGGTCAGTTCAAGTGCGTTGACAATCCCGGCCAATGCCGTCACGGCGGTACCGTGCTGATCGTCATGGAAGACCGGAATATTCATGATTTCTTTGAGTTTGTCTTCAATCATGAAGCATTCTGGTGCCTTGATGTCTTCAAGGTTGATGCCGCCAAAGGTCGGTTCCAGATAGCGAACGCAGTTGACAAAGGTATCAACATCTTTTGTGTCGACTTCAAGGTCAATGCAGTCCACATCGGCAAAGCGTTTGAACAAAACGGCTTTACCTTCCATGACCGGCTTGGACGCCAATGCACCGATGTCGCCAAGACCCAGAACGGCGGTGCCGTTGGAAATCACGGCAACCATGTTGCCTTTGGCGGTATAATCGTATGCGGTGAGAGGATCTTTTTCGATTTCTTCGCAAGGGAAGGCAACCCCCGGCGAATAAGCAAGCGACAAGTCGCGTTGCGTGGACAGGGATTTCGTCGGCAAAATTTCCAATTTTCCCGGACGTCCCTTTGTGTGCAGCGCCAAGGCTGCTGTCTCAAGATCCGATTTTTTTGTTGTGCTTGTTGTATCCATGGTGACTGGTGCGTCTCCTACGCTTATATCGCTGTATTGTTATTGTTATCGCGTGTTCGTGTTAGTGTGGAGATCCCCCCCGAAGGGGTAGAGAAAACCGTATATAGCATATTATTCTGAAAAGTGTTGGGCTTTGACAGAAATTTTATTACCAATGGGAGGCATTCCCATGCAAAAGGCATAGTAAAACCAGCCAACACCTTCATCTGTCAGTAAAATTTATGAAACAGAAAGTGATGAAAATGTCAGCGACCGCCTCTCAAAAAGCTGCAGATCATGCGAATACGGGCAAGGTCACCCCGATGATGGAGCAATATTTGCGCATTAAGGCGGAAAATCCGGGGTGTTTGTTGTTTTTCCGCATGGGTGATTTCTATGAAATGTTCTTTGATGATGCCGTAGAAGCCGCAGCAGCACTGGATATTTCCCTGACCAAGCGCGGTAAGCATCAGGGCGAGGATATTCCCATGTGTGGGGTGCCGCATCATGCTTACGAAAGCTATATGGCGCGGCTGATTCAAAAGGGCTTTAAGGTCGCCTTGTGTGAGCAGACCGAAGACCCGGCAGAGGCCAAAAAGCGCGGGGCGAAATCTGTGGTTCGGCGGGCCGTGGTGCGTACCATTACCCCCGGCACGTTGACGGAAGATTCTCTGCTGGATGCCCGGCGATCCAACTACTTGTTGGGTCTGGCACGGGTTCATGGTGAAATCGGTGCGGCTTGGCTGGACTTATCCACCGGGCGGTTTCGCACGCAAGCTTGCTCCATGGCGAATTTGCCGGCGGTGATTGAGCAAATCGCACCCGGAGAAATCGTGGTCGCCGACAGCCTGCTGGAACAACCGGCCGGATATGACATTTGGGCGCAGTATCGGCATTTGTTAACGCCAAAGCCGGATACCACATTTGACAGCGAGAACGGCTTGCTCCGGTTAAAGGAAACCTTCGGAGTATCGACTTTGGATGGGTTCGGGCGTTTCAATCGGGCGGAAATTGCCGCTGCCGGGGGCGTGCTGGACTATGTGGTTTTGACACAGGCCGGGCGCGTGCCGTTGATTCAGCCGCCGCGACAGGTGCGTTTTGGCTCGGTTATGGAAATTGATGCCGCCACGCGCCGCAGCCTTGAACTGGTGCAAACCCAGACCGGGGAACGCCGTGGCAGCTTGCTGGCGACTATTGACCGGACCGTAACCGGGGCCGGGGCACGTCTGTTGGCTGATCGCATGAACCAACCGAGCACAGATCCGGACCGTATTCATCGCCGCCTCGATGATGTCACACTCTTTGTTAATGATGGCGATGTGCGGGCAGAGTTACGTAAGGTTTTGCGGGATTGTCCCGATCTGGCGCGGGCACTGACTCGGCTGTCGCTGGGGCGGGGTGGACCTCGGGATGTGCAGGCCATTGGCACCACATTGGCGCAGGCCCCACAAATTAAAGACCTGTTATCCGCAGCGGCAGCGGGCGGACCGCTGACGGAAAACCTGATGCGCTGTTATGCATCCTTGGGCGAGCATGGGGCGCTGGTTGATCGTTTGCGGCGGGCCTTGGCTGATGACCTGCCGCTGCTGGCCCGTGATGGTGGCATGATCCGGGAAGGTTACGCACCGGAACTGGATGACTTGCGCATGATGCGGGATAACAGCCGCAAATTAATTGCAGACCTACAGGCCAAATATGTGGCTTTAACCGGAATCAGCGCGCTGAAAGTTAAGTTTAACAACGTTCTTGGCTATTTTATTGAGGTTACGCAGAAAAACAGTGATGCGCTGTTGAATGACAAAGAAACCTTTATTCATCGCCAAACCATGGCGAATGCCATGCGCTTTACCACCGTCGAATTGTCGGATTTGGAAGATAAGGTCCGGGGGGCGACGGATAAGGCGTTGGCCCTTGAAGTTCAGCTGTTCAATGATCTGGTGAAGGATATTTTGGCGCAAGCCGAGGACATCGCCAACGTGGGACAGGCTCTGGCGGTGTTGGACGTGGCGGCGGCTCTGGCAGAATTGGCGGTGTCTTTGAACTATTCCCGACCAAAAATTGCCGAGGATACGCGGTTTGAAATTCGGGCGGGGCGACATCCGGTGGTAGAGGCAGCCCTGAAAAAACAGGATCAGGGTACGTTTGTTGCCAATGACTGTGTAATGGGGGACGATGCCCGTCTGTGGCTGATTACTGGTCCCAACATGGCGGGTAAAAGTACGTTCCTGCGGCAAAATGCGCTGATTACGATTCTGGCTCATATTGGGTCATATGTTCCAGCGGAAACTGCGGAAATCGGCATTGTGGATCGCTTGTTCAGTCGGGTCGGTGCGGCGGATGATCTAGCCAGTGGGCGGTCCACGTTCATGGTCGAAATGGTGGAAACCGCAGCCATCCTCAATCAGGCAACGGAACGGTCTTTAGTGGTTCTGGATGAAATCGGGCGCGGCACGGCAACCTATGACGGTATGGCGATTGCGTGGTCGGTGGTGGAACATTTGCACGACGTCAATGCGTGTCGCGGCTTGTTTGCGACGCACTACCATGAACTGAAGGCCCTGGCCGCTAAGCTGTCCGGCCTTGCCCCATTCACCATGCGGATTAAGGAATGGAAAGGCGACTTGGTTTTCCTGCACGAGGTTGCACCGGGAACGGCGGATCGGTCCTATGGTATTCATGTGGCGCAATTGGCCGGGTTGCCACGTGCGGTTATTCATCGTGCGGAGTCTGTTCTGCAAACCATTGAAAGTGGTGAGAAATCTTCGGCGACGACGCAATTGGCTGATGATTTGCCGCTGTTTTCCGCTATGCCTCCGGCTCCGGCAAAGCCTGAACCGGTGGAACCGGATGCCGTGCGCTTGGCAGTGGAGGATATGAACCCGGATGCCATGACACCGCGTCAAGCACTGGAGGCAATCTATACTCTACAGGGTTTGGCCCGCAAAACATCGTAATCCTCAATCCCTCTTTTCGGAGAATTGCTGTTTATGACCGCTATGACCTGTTTCAAGGCTTATGACATTCGTGGAGAAGTCCCCAAAACCCTGAATGCAGAAATCGCATGGCGGATCGGGTATGCCTATGCGGAGATTCTTTCCCCTGGCACTGTCGTTATTGGACATGACGCCCGCCTTGAAAGCCCGGAACTTGCGGATGCTGTGGCGCAAGGTTTGATGGCTGGCGGCGCACATGTCATTCATATTGGTTTGTGCGGGACTGAAGAGGTCTATTTCCAGACCGCAAACCGAGAAACCGAGGGCGTTGGCGGCGGCATTATGATTACTGCCAGCCATAACCCCAAAGGGCACAACGGTATGAAATTGATCCGCCAAGGCGCGCGCCCGATTTCCGGTGACAGTGGCCTGAATGATATACGTACCGCAGCCGAAACGGTTCCCTATGTCCCGGATGCCCCATTGCTCGGCTCTATACGACATGCCCCTGATAAATCCGCCTATATCGCTCATCTCCTGGGTTATGTTGATGCGGATGCCCTGAAGCCTTTGCGCATTTTGGCTGATCCCGGTAATGGCGTTGCCGGGCCGATCGTTGCAGCTTTGGCAGATCACCTGCCGTTTGAGATCATCAGCATTCGCCATGAGCCCGATGGAACTTTCCCCGATGGTGTTCCCAATCCATTATTGCCGGAAATGCGGGACCGGACAGCACAGGCCGTGATTGAACACTCTGCGGATTTTGGTATTGCCTGGGATGGGGATTGTGATCGCTGCTTCCTGTTTGATGCCAATGGACGGTTTATTGAAGGCTATTACCTTGTGGGCCTATTGGCAGAGGCTATGCTGCATCAGGCTCCCGGGGGCAAGATTGTCCATGATCCCCGCCTGACATGGAGCACCATTGCAGATGTGGAACGATGCGGCGGTGTTGCCATTCAATCCAAAACCGGGCATGCCTTTATCAAAGAACGCATGCGTGCCGAGGATGCGGTCTACGGTGGGGAGATGAGCGGACACCACTATTTCCGGGATTTTGCCTATTGTGACAGCGGGATGATTCCATGGCTTTTGGTCGCAGGTATTATCTGTGCTGAAGGTAACTCTTTGGCAGAGCTGGTCGATGCGCGTATGGTGGCATTTCCTTGCAGTGGCGAAATCAATTTTAAAACGGATGCCTCTGCCGCGACCCAGCGTATCCTGAGCCATTATTTGCCGCTCAACCCAAAGCGGGACGACACGGATGGGGTCAGCCTTGACTTTGGCAACTGGCGATTCAATCTGCGCCAGTCCAATACGGAACCCCTTTTGCGGCTGAACATTGAATCGCGAGGTGATCCCGACCAAGTTGAACGGAATCTTAAGGAGATTTCTGCTTTAATCGGTCAAACACCCGCATAATAAGGCTGAATTTTCATGGGCTTTGATCTGCAAAATGCAAAGGTATGGGTTGCCGGTCACGGCGGCATGGTCGGTTCTGCCATCGTGCGCAGATTGGCGGATGCAGGCTGTGAAATTTTGACGCCATCCCGTCAGGACTTGGATTTACTGCGACAAAGCGATGTTGAGCAATGGCTCGCCATAACGAAGCCCGATGCGATTTTTCTGGCTGCGGCGAAGGTGGGTGGCATCCACGCCAACAGTACCTATCCCGCTCATTTCATTTATGAAAATCTAACCATCGCCAGCAATATCATCCATGGCGCGCACAAGGCCGATGTGGATCGACTGCTATTTCTTGGTTCATCGTGCATTTACCCACGGCTTTCCCCGCAGCCAATTCCAGAGGATGCTTTGCTAACTGGTCCGCTGGAGCCGACTAACGAATGGTATGCCATTGCCAAAATTGCCGGAATTAAGCTGTGTCAGTCGTATGCCCGGCAATATGGGCGGGCTTATTTCTCTGCAATGCCGACCAATCTGTATGGGCCGGGGGATAACTTCCATCCCATGAACAGCCACGTGCCCGCCGCGCTGCTGCAACGGTTTCATGCTGCGAAAGCCGAGCAAAGCCCCTCTGTCACGGTTTGGGGGTCGGGTCGGCCTTTGCGCGAATTCATGCACGTGGATGACCTTGCCGATGCCTGCGTTTTTCTGATGCAGAATCATTCCGGGGCCGATGTGATTAACGTAGGGTCGGGAGATGAAATTACCATTGCTGATTTCGCCCGTCTGATTGCCCAAACCGTCGGATTTTCTGGCGAGCTGATTTTTGATACCGATAAGCCGGACGGCATGCCGCGTAAGCTGTTGGACAGCTCCCGTTTGCGGCGCATGGGTTGGGTGCCTAAGATCACCTTGTCAGTTGGCTTGGAGCGTTACTACGATTGGTTCCTCGCCCATCAGCATACCCTTCGCGGTCAATAGGGGGCCGCTGAAGTCTTCACCAAAGCTGTGGAAGGGTGCCACGTCTTGGTAAACCAAGACGTGGATGATTTTTGTGCGATTGCCCCTAAATCACGGCGATTTTTACATCAATGTTGCCACGGGTGGCATTGGAATACGGGCAAACCTGATGGGCTTTGTCGACTAAGGCTTTGGCGTCGGCAAGGTCGGTTTCCGGCATGTGGATCTCAAGGGCAACTTCCAATCCGAATCCACCCTCGCTACGCGGGCCGATTCCAACCGTCGCCTTGACCGTTGTGTCGCTTGGGACCGGGACGCCTTCTTTTTGCCCTGCAAGGTATTTCATTGCGCCAAGGAAGCATGCGGCATAGCCGCTGCCAAACAGTTGTTCGGGGTTAACGCCGGAGCCACCGGGCCCGCCCATTTCTTTGGGTACGGTCAGGGATGCGGTAAACGCACCGTCCAGTGATTTTACGTGTCCATCGCGTCCGCCGGTGGCTTCGGATGTGACTTGATAAATAACGTCTACAGGCATGGGGTGGAGTCCTTTCCCGTTTGCAAACAGTCCATAAGACTTGGGAAAGGAAATCGGTTTTGAAAAGGTGTGTGGTGTTGATAACTTTGTGGATAACAACGCAAAAAGCCGGACAATTGTCCGGCTTTTTTGTGGGGTCTCCCTGAAGGGAGTTTGGAGCGGGTGATGAGATTCGAACTCACGACCCCAACCTTGGCAAGGTTGTGCTCTACCCCTGAGCTACACCCGCATCCTATGTGGAAACCGTATTTTGCGGCTCCGTTTCTCGGTGGTGGCGTTGGTTCGTCGCCGCCGAGGTCCGTGAATATATACGGGAAAAAATTCATTGCAAGAGAAAAATGCACGGGACTGCGTTTTTTTCTGAACGCTAGAGTTTCTGCGGGTTTTCGGCAGTTTTTCACGATTTGGACGTAGCAGGGGCTTGCCTGCGGTCGCGGAAACCGCCATTTTGTTCCTAATGAAACCCTTGGACTGAATGAACAGCATAAGACAGGCTTTCTCATGGATTTGACTTTCGGCGGTTCCGCTCCGCAACAGGGCGCAGCTGCCCCGAATGCCCCCCAACAGTTGGTTATTGATGCCACCGCTCAGAACTTTATGGCTGAGGTTATTGATGCTTCGATGTCGGTTGCCGTGCTTGCGATCTTTTGGTCGCCCAGCAGCCCGCAAAGCCAAAAAACCGTTCAAATTCTTGAACGGATGGTTATGCAGGCCGGTGGTAAGGTGCGTTTGGCCCGGATCAACATGGATCAAAACCGACAATTGGCGCAGCAGATGCAGGTTCAGACCTTGCCGACCATTGTTGCGATCAAGGAAGGGCGTCCGCTGGACATGCTGCCCGGCCCACAGACGGAGCATGTCCTGAAGTCCCTTTTGGACTCATTGACCGGAAACGCACAGCAACAGGCACAAATTGACGCTATGTTGGCTGCGGCGAAAAAGGCATTGACCGATGGTGAAGCGGTTCAGGCCGCGCATATGTATCAACAAATTATGCAGGTGGATCAAGGCAATGCTGCGGCTATTGCCGGGTTCCTGCGCTGCCATATTGCATTGGGCAATGTGGATCAGGCCAAACAGATTATCGCCAGCTTGCCGGATGATATTCGTGAAAAACCGGAAGTGGTTGCGGTCGTCACCAGCCTTGATTTGTTGGCAGAAGGGGTTGATGGTGATCTTTCAGCGGTCTTGCAACGTTTGGAAGATGACCCAAATGACCATCAGGCACGGTATGATCTTGCCATGATGGCATTCTCCGGCGGCGATGCAGCTTTGGCTGTGCGTGAGCTTTTGGATATTGTCAGCCGAGACCGTAGCTGGAATGATGATGGTGCCCGTAAGCAACTGATCAAAATTTTCGAAGCCCTTGGCCCGTCTGACCCGGTTGCCAATGCAGGAAGACGCAAACTTCAGATGATGCTTATGGTATAGTGGTGCAACATCCTCCCCGCATTGTAGCGGGGAGGAGCCATTCCAAGGCAGGAGGATGAAAGTTGAACGCTCCAACCAAGACCGCGTACTCCGACCTTCCAGAGGTTCTTCCTGTTTTTCCGTTATCTGATGTGATTTTACTGCCCGGCGGGCGTTTGCCGCTGAATGTATTTGAACCCCATTACATGGCTCTGGTGGAAGCCGCGCTGAAGCAGGGGCGTATGTTTGGCCTAATCCAGCCGGTTCATGATGAAATCAGCGATATCCAGCCCAAACTGTATTCTGTCGGCACGGTCGGGCGCATTGTGCATTTCTCGGAAACCGAAAATGACCAGTATTTCGTCGTGATGTACGGGGCTTGTCGCTTCCGAGTGACTGAGGAATTGGACGCGGACGATTCCGGTTTTCGGCGTCTTCGCGTAAATTATTCCGATTATGCGGCGGATTTGCAAAATCCGGCCGGGGGACAGGTAACAGCCCCTCGCCAACGGCTTATGGATTGCCTGACCCGTTATGTTCAGGCACATGAATTGGAGTTGGACTTGCGGGCCTTGGATGCCTTGTCCGTGCCGTCGTTGGTGGTGACGTTATCCATGGCTTTACCGTTTGAATCGTCGGAGAAACAAGCCTTGCTTGAGGCCGAAACCATTGATCACCGTTTCGGTGCCTTGTGCACCCTGATGGAAATGGGGGCGATGATTGCGCAAGGCATGGGAGACTCGCCACAATAGTCCATTGTTGGCTTAATACAGAATCAATACATTAAAGGGTGACCCATGACTGCCGTTGATCCGAAACTGCTTTCTTTGCTTGTCTGTCCGGTATCAAAATTGCCGCTGCGTTATGACGCGGCCGCGCAAGAGCTGATCAACGATGCCATTGGCATTGCTTATCCCATCCGTGATGGTGTGCCGATTATGCTGGAGGAAGAGGCGCGTCGTTTTGAAATCGTCGGTGACGATGCGAACGCGTGATGGCTTGAGGCCACAGTCCGGTCAGTCCGTTTTTGCGTCGTATTTGCAAATTGAGTTGATAACACAGACATTGCAGCGTGGTTTTTGAGCCTTGCAAATGTAGCGCCCGTGCAAAATCAGCCAATGATGGGCGTGCTGCATGAATTCATCGGGAATTACGGTTTCCAGTGACTTTTCCACTGCCAGCACGGTCTTTGCCGGGGCCAGTCCTGTGCGGTTGCTGACACGAAAAACATGGGTGTCCACGGCAATTGTCGGTTTTCCAAATGCGATATTCAGCACGACATTTGCGGTTTTGCGTCCAACGCCGGGCAGGGCTTCCAAAGCGGCGCGGTCGCACGGGACTTCACTGCCGTGCTGTTCGATCAATTGCTGGCTGAGGGCAATGACATTTTTGGCCTTGGTTTTGTACAGGCCGATGGAGCGAATGTACTCACGCAGGGCATCTTCGCCCAATTTCACCATGTGTTCCGGGGTTTGCACGACTTCAAATAATGGGGCTGTGGCTTTGTTCACGCCCTTGTCCGTGGCCTGAGCCGATAGCACAACCGCCACCAACAGCGTATAGGCATTGACCGAGTTCAGTTCGCCCTTGGGTTCCGGGTTTTCATCCCGTAAACGGGCGAACAGGTCGTGTGTTTCTTGCGCGGTCAAAAGTGATGTCATGGCGGGGTGTTTTCAGTTTGCGTCGGTCGCTTAATGGGGGTACCGGGTCAGACGATTGCGCTGTTTGTCCCATGCCTGATACAGGCAAAGACCTGGAGTGATTTTCTGAATCTGGCGGGGCCGTTCCTGAACGTAGACCACGCGTGGGCCATAGCCCTCGTCATACAGGAAAACGTCAACGAAGCACTGTGGCAGGTTGTATTGCCAAACGTGGGCAGGAGGATCAACCCGTACCCGAGTAGGTCCACCCAGAACCGTTGTAATATCCGATTGGGTTAATCCGTTTAACAAAGCACCATCAAGGCGGGCCTGTTGGGATGTGTTGGAGCCGGGAACCTGAATCGGTGCCTTGGGGTGTGCTAAGTCCGTTAACGCTTTTTCCAAGGCCGCATCCATTGGAGAGGATCGATATCCGGTTCCAGCACAGGCTGCCGTTAAACATACGGCAGCCAGTGACAGGCAGGTTTTAAGGGAGCGTGTCAAGTTGGAACGCAATCTTGGCACGATGATTAAGCCCCCAATCATTCCGTGGCAGTCGGTTGTTGCGACGGTTCCGCCAATTTGGCGCGCATGGGCGGTGCCTGACGGGAGGTGGGTGTCAGGTTGCCCTCAATTACGGCGCCTTTTTCCATGACCAAATTGACATAAGTCACGTTGCCTTTGATGTGACCGCCCGGTTTGACGGTAACCGTATCGGACGCCGCGAGGTCGCCTTCAAACAGGCCGGAGACTTCCGCCCGTTCCACATTGGCTTTGCCGTTGAAAACGCCGCCTTTGCTGACAATCAGGTCGCGGGCTTCGGCTTTTTCGGCGGTGACACCGCCTTCAACGACCAAGCACTCACAGGCAGAAATTGAGCCAGACAGCTTGATTTCCTTGCCAACAACCAACTTGCTTTCGTTGGGAACGGTATCCGCAAGGGACTGGGGTTTGCGTTGCGCACCGGGAATGTCCAAGACGCGCCGTGGAATCTCCGTACGGAAATTTTGGGGATTGGGAGGAGTGGCGGGCTTGTTCGGCATGTGGGTACCCTTTTTAGAGAACGGTTTTAATGGTGGTGCTATATTGGGTGCGGTGTGGGAATCTGCAATCGTTTCCTGAGATAGATCAGACGGTGTAGATGGTGTGTCTTCCGGATCCGGTCGTCGAAACATTTGAGTCTCCCTGTTTTGCAAATCCCTAAATCGGGGTCGATGTTTTCTGGTTGTTATGTGCGGATTGGCCGCAAGTCAGTTTGTGTGGTCGGTTTATGCAGTATCTCCAGCACGTGAACCATAAACACCATTGCCAGAACCGGTGCAATAATGCTGATGATCGGAACAAACATAGCCAGAGCAAAAATCATACCCGCACCCCACAAACGAAACGCGTACTTTTGACGCAGGCGTTTTGCCGCTTTCAATTCCATCCGGCGCACGGCAACCAGTTCAAAGTACTCAACGGAAATAAGATAGCCGTTGACGGCGACGAAAACAAAAATATTCAGTCCGGGCAGCCAAAATGTCAGCAACAGTGCCAATAAGTTAAGGGCAATGGCTTTTCCGGCAAAATTAATGGTGCCGGTGATGACTTCTGGCATGGGCTGTGGTCGACCGGGGCCATGTTCCGGGTAGTGGCGGGCCTCGACGCGGGAGCAAATAGTTTCTGAGAATAGGCCCAGCAAGACCGTGACCAGTGCGGGGTAAAATACAAATCCGACGGTCAGAGCCACCAAGCCGCCCAGCCCGCTAAGAATGGTGTCCAGCCATTCAATGCCAATGGTGAACTGGGAAACGCCCCACCAGGCTAGGCCGACGATCGAAGCATACAGAACTGTTGCCATGGCAACACATTGCAGGATCACGCCACGGGTTTTGGGGTCGGTCAATTGGCCCAAAGATTTGCTAAGCAGTCGGAACATGAAAAAAAGTGACCTCCGGGGGCTGGTTTTTTTGTGGTTTTGCCGGGCACGTGCGCAAGCATGGCTTGTGATTGACGCGCGTGCGAGTATACTGCCGCAAATTTTCGCTCAAGCAATGGAGAACCCACATGGCGTCTGTACCGTCCGCAACTTACGATGTTGTTGCAATTGGCAATGCCATTGTCGATGTTTTGGCGCACTCCGATGATGCTTTTCTGGAAGCTCACGGCATGACCAAGGGTACGATGGCTTTGATCGATGCGCAACAGGCGGACGATCTTTATCAGGCCATGGGGACCAGTGTGGAGTGCTCCGGTGGTGCTGCTGCGAATACTGCGGCGGTGATTGCATCACTGGGTGGTAAGCCGGCTTTCATCGGTAAAATCCGTGATGATATTCTGGGAACGGTTTTCTCCCACGACATCAAGGCCAGCGGTGTTGCATTTGCATCCAAACCTGCTGACAACGGCACATCGACGGCTCGGTGTTTGGTTTTGGTCACTGAAGACGCCCAACGCACCATGAATACTTACCTTGGCGCATGTCGTGAACTGACCGAAGCTGACGTAGACCCGGCATTGGTCGCAGATTGTCAGGTGGTTTATCTGGAAGGGTATCTGTGGGATGCCCCCGAAGCCAAAAAAGCCATGATCAAGGCATGTGAAGCGGCAAAAGCCGCCGGTCGCAAGGTTGCCATGTCTTTGTCCGACCCGTTCTGTGTTCATCGTCATCGCGAAGAATTTCAGGATTTAGTGAAAAACCAGATTGACATTCTGTTTGCGAACGAAGAAGAAGCCATAGCGCTTTTTGAATCCGAAACACTGGATCAGGCTCTGGCCGAAATTCACAAACACGTTCATTTGGCTGCGGTAACCCGTGGCAAAGACGGCTGTGTTGTGATATCGGAAACCGAAACCTTCCGGGTTGCGGTACAGGACGTGGCCCGTGTTGTTGATACGACCGGGGCTGGGGATGCCTTTGCCGCCGGTTTCCTGCGTGGCTATACACAGGACTTGCCATTGCAGTCCTGCGGTGTTCTTGGCAATGCCGCTGCCGGCAGGATTATCAGCCATTTTGGGGCGCGCCCCGAACGTCCGTTAACGGACCTTTATATGCAAGTTGCCGCCGAATAAACCCGGCTGCCTTGCAGTAACTTTTGACGACAGGAAACACACATATGCAGCGTCGCAATATCGCGATCATTGCTCACGTTGACCATGGGAAAACCACGCTGGTCGATAACCTTTTGAAACAAAGCGGGACTTTCCGTGAAAACCAATCTGTGGCGGAACGGGCCATGGATTCAAGTGATCTGGAACGCGAGCGCGGCATTACAATTCTGGCAAAATGTACGTCAGTTCTGTGGAATGATACCCGCATCAACATCGTCGACACCCCCGGACACGCCGATTTTGGCGGCGAAGTCGAACGGATTCTCAGCATGGTGGACGGTGTTGTCCTGCTGGTGGACGCTGCTGAAGGCCCGATGCCGCAAACCAAATTCGTGTTGAGCAAGGCTTTGAAACTTGGCCTGCGTCCGATTGTGGTGGTGAATAAGGTTGACCGTGGTGATGCACGCCCTGACGAAGTGCATGATGAAGTGTTCGACCTGTTTGCGGCATTGGATGCCAACGAAGAACAACTGGACTTCCCCATGCTGTATGCGGTGGGTCGTGATGGTTGGGCGGCAAAGACACTGGATGATCCGCGGGAAGATCTGCAGCCGCTGTTTGAACTGATTGTGGCCCATGTGCCGGAACCGCAGTCGGATGTGTCCTCTTCCTTCCGTATGTTGGCAACAACATTGGAAGCCGATCCCTACCTTGGTCGTATTCTGACCGGCCGGGTAGAATCCGGTAAAGTGACCCGCAATATGGCGATCAAGGCTCTGAACCGTCAGGGTGAGTTTATTGAAAACGGTCGTGCCAGCCAGTTGTTGGCCTTTCGTGGCCTGGAACGGGTGGCGGTGGATGAAGCCGAAGCCGGAGATATCATTGCCATTGCCGGCCTGACCGAAGCAACCGTGGCAGATACCCTGTGTGCGCCGGACGTGACGGAAGCTCTGGAAGCCAATCCGATTGATCCGCCGACCTTGGTTATGACGTTCTCTGTTAACGACTCGCCGCTGGCTGGGCGTGATGGTACCAAGTTGACCGGTCGTATGATTGGTGCTCGATTGGAACGTGAAGCAGAAGGCAACGTGGCCTTGACCGTGAATGCGTCGCCTGACCTTGATGCGTTTGAAGTCGGCGGTCGTGGCGAACTGCAATTGGGTGTTTTGATTGAAACCATGCGCCGCGAAGGGTTCGAAATGTCGGTCAGCCGTCCGCGCGTGGTCTTTGGCACCGATGAAAATGGTCACAAAACCGAGCCGTTTGAAGAAGTTGTCGTCGATGTGGACGAAGAATATTCCGGCACGGTGGTGGAAAAAATGTCCCTGCGTAAGGCGGAGATGACCGAAATGCGCCCCAGTGGTGGTGGCAAAATGCGGTTGACCTTCTTGGCTCCGTCCCGTGGCTTGATCGGGTATCACTCTGAATTCATGACGGATACACGCGGTACCGGCATCATGAACCGCCTGTTCCATAGCTATGGTCCGTTCAAAGGCGCGATTGAAGGCCGTCGTAACGGGGTTCTGATCTCTAACGGTCAGGGCAGCAGTGTGCCGTATGCGTTGTTCAACCTTGAAGAACGTGGCCCACTGTTCATCACCAGTAACGTGGACGTGTATGAAGGCATGATCATCGGTGAACATTCCCGTGGTCAGGATTTGGCAGTGAACCCGCTGAAAGCGAAACAGCTGACCAACGTTCGGGCGTCCGGTAAGGATGATGCCGTGGTGCTGACACCGCCGCGTAGAATCGCCCTTGAAGAGGCTTTGTCCTACATTCAGGATGATGAACGGGTGGAAGTCACGCCGAACTTTATTCGTTTGCGGAAGGCAATCTTGGACCCGCACGAACGGAAAAAAGCGTTGCGCGCCAGCAAAAATGAGGCATAACGACACATCATGTCGATAGCGAAACGGATATCCCGGTTGACCGCAGGTTTGCGCGTCTATCGGGATGCTCGTTTGCTGGGAATACTGTGTTTGGGGCTAGCGAGTGGATTGCCGGCCCCTTTAATTTTCGCCAATTTGTCGATCTGGTTGGCGGATGAAGGAATCAGCCGAACCTCTGTTGCTGTGTTCGGGATGGTGGCAACGCCCTATGCCGTGAATTTCCTGTGGGCTCCGGTATTTGATCACATTGCTCCGCCTGGGTTGTCACGACTGGGGCAACGCCGTGGCTGGCTTCTGATCCTGATCGTGCTGTTGGCTTTTGCGCTGGTGGCGTTGGGCCAGCAAAACCCAGTTGACGATTTGCCGCTGATGGCGGTTTGTGCCGTAATTGCCGCCGCCGTTTCCGCCTCCCTTGATATTGTGGTTGATGCCTACCGCATTGAAATCATGGATGAAGCCGGGATGGGGGCTGCGTCTGCCACTGGAGTATTCGGTTGGCATATTGGCGGGTCGGTCATTGGCGGGGCGGGCGGCTTGTTGTTGGCTTCCGCGTATGGTTGGTCAGTGGCTTATGCCGTTCTGGCTGCGATTTTATTGGTTCCGTGGGTTGCCGTTTTGTTGATCCGGGAACCGCAAGCCGTAGAAAAACCGTCATCGCACCAAACACCCACGCACAACATCGGTCATGCCTTGCGGCGCGCAGTGCTCGAACCTTTGCAGCGTTTGATGGATCGTCCCATGTGGTGGCAGATTCTGGCCTTTATTATCCTGTTTAAGCTGGGAGAGGCCATGCTGGGCCGGATGAGCGGGGTGTTTTACCGTGAAATGGGGTTCGATTACGAAACCATCGCTGAGGTCGGCAAGCTCTATGGCGTCACTGCCACGTTGGTGGGTGGTATGCTGGGCGGTGGGGTTTTGCGGGTTATGGGAATTGGGCGCGGGCTGTTTGTGTCCGGTGTGTTGATGGCAGCAACCAATTTGTTGTTTGCCGGGCTTGCAGCCAATCCTGAGAAAAGCTGGTTTATCTTTGCCGTGGTTGGGGATGGTTTGACCAGTGGATTCGCGCTGGTCGCGTTTGTGGCTTTCCTCTCCCGGTTGTGTACGGCAGGATATGCAGCAACGCAATACGCGCTTTTGGCCTCTATTGGGAACTTTGCCAGAATTCAGATGTCTGGGATTAGCGGTTGGTTGGTCGACAGTTTGGACGGCAACTGGCAAGTCTTTTTTATGATAACCGCATGTTTTGCCGTTCCGGGGCTGGTCATCCTTGCCTATCTTCTGCTAAATACGCGGATGAACGCAGGTTATGACAACTCTGTGTTCTCCCGGACCTATAGGAAGAGATAATGGATATCAATAAAATTCCGGTGGGGATCAACCCGCCAGAAGACGTCAATGTGATCATTGAAGTCTCACGCTTGGCCGATCCGGTAAAGTATGAACTGGATAAAGACTCCGGTGCCATGTATGTGGACCGTTTCCTTCATACCGCCATGCACTATCCGTGCAACTACGGTTTTGTTCCTCATACGCTGTCCGACGATGGGGACCCGGTTGATATTTTGCTGCTGGGCCGTTTGCCGGTCATTCCGGGGGCTGTTGTCCGCGCGCGTCCGGTTGGCGTTTTGCGCATGGAAGACGAAGCCGGCATGGACGAGAAAATTGTGTGCGTCCCGCATCCGAAGCTGAAATCCGTGTATTCGGATATTCAGGATATCAAGGATGTGTCCGATCATGATCTGAACCGTCTGGAACACTTCTTCGCCCATTACAAAGACCTTGAAAAAGGCAAATGGGTGAAAATCCTGGGCTGGGAAGGTGTAGAGTCCGCCAAGTCCGTGATCGTTGAAGCAATCAAAAGCTATCAGGCCAAAGGCTGATTTGATTGTCGTTCTGTCAAACGCCCCGCAGGCTGGTCTTGCGGGGCGTTTGCCGTTTATGGGTGAGTCTTCTTCAGTCTTCGCCGAGGCTGATCAATTGTGCATTGCCCCCGGCGGCAGCGGTGTTGATGGTTACGGTTTGTTCTAGGGCGAAGCGCAACAGATATGCGGGACCGCCTGCTTTGGGGCCGGTTCCGGATAGGCCACAGCCACCAAAGGGCTGCATGCCGACGATGGCGCCGATCATATTGCGGTTGATATAAATGTTGCCGACTTGCAGGCGTGCCTGGACCTGACGGGCTGTGGCCTCAATCCGGGAATGCAAGCCAAGGGTCAGGCCATAACCACTGGCCGCAATATCATCCAGAACCGAATCGAAATTTTTGGCCTGCCACCGGACAACATGAAGCACCGGGCCAAAAACCTCCCGCTTTAGGTCAGATGCCTTGGACAGCTCAATAATTGTTGGGGCGATCCATGACCCGCCATGTAAGTGCGGCGCGCTGGGGATCTGTCCTTGGTACAGGACACGTCCTTCGGCTTTTGCCTCTGCGATATAGGCCGTAATATCAGCTTTGGCAGCGGCATCAATCACTGGCCCCAGATCAGCGGCAAAATTCAGCCCATCATCCAGATGCAGGGTATCGGCGGCTCCCTTGATCATGTCCAGCATGGTGTCGGCAACATCATCTTGCAGAAACAGCAGGCGTAAGGCCGAACAGCGTTGACCGGCAGACCGAAAGGCCGAGGTGATGACATCATCGGTAACTTGTTCCGGCAGGGCAGTGGCATCCACAATCATGGCATTCAGGCCCCCGGTCTCAGCAATCAACGGCACAATCGGCCCGTCTTTGGCAGCAAGTGTCCGGTTGATGTGATGGGCGGTCGCGGTGGAGCCGGTAAAGACAACGCCTGCCACTTTGGCATGCTGTAGTAGTGCGTTGCCAACAGTTCCACCCGCACCCGGAATGAAGTGCAGGGCCGTGACAGGGACTCCGGCTTGGTGGGCCAACCGGACGGCGTAGGCTGCGATCAATGGCGTTTGTCCGGCAGGCTTTGCCACAACCGTATTTCCCGCCGCCAACGCGGCAACCATTTGTCCGGTAAAGATTGCCAACGGGAAATTCCATGGGGAAATGCAGACAAAAACCCCGCGTCCGCGATGAGCGTAAGTGTTGCTTTCTCCTGCCGGGCTGGGAAGGGCGGCGGGGGTTGCGAACAGACGTTCGGCTTCGACCGCGTAATAGCGGCAGAAATCCACGGCTTCACGGACTTCCGCAAGGGCGTCATCAAGGGTTTTCCCGGACTCTCGGCACAGCAATGCCATTAATTCGGCTTGCTCAGCTTCCAGCAGGTCACCGAACCGGGTCAGGATTTCTGCCCGCTTCTCTGCCGGGGTGGCGGCCCAAGTGGCAAACCCGGCAGCGGCATGATCCACGGCGGTGGTTGCCATGTCTTCCGTGGCATTAACGACGCTGCCAACCACAGTCTCACCATCCACAGGGGACAAGACGGATTGGACAAGATCGCAGTCCTGATCTATGCCATCAATGATGGGACCGGACTCGTAATGACAATCAAGGCAGTCGCGCATGGCGCGGGTAAGGTCATTGCGATCTTTCGCACAGCCAAATTCCAATCCCGAAGAATTGCGGCGGCCTGTGCCAAATAAGTCCATGGGCAATGCAATCCGGGCATGGCGCACCGTGCCAGAAGTGCTCATGGCGGTATCGGGTCGGGTAAGCAGTTGCGATAGGGGAACATTCGGGTCGCCGACCTGATTGACGAAAGATGAATTGGCACCGTTTTCCAATAGTCTGCGCACAAGATAGGCCAACAGATCGCGGTGCTTTCCCGCCGGGGCATAGATGCGGCACGGATAGTCACCCAATTCGCTTAAGGCATCATACAGGGCGTCGCCCATGCCATGCAGTTTCTGGAATTCGAAACCATGATCTGCATCATTGTTCCAATTTAGACGGCTGATTTCGCAAACTTGGGCAACGGTCAGGGCATTATGGGTAGCAATTTGCGGGTAAAGTCGAGGCCGCAGTTGCATCATGCGGCGCGCACAGGCCAAAAACGAAACATCGGTTGCTGCTTTCCGTGTGAAGACTGGAAAATCTGTTAATCCGCGTTCCTGTGCCCGTTTGATCTCCGTATCCCAGTATGCGCCTTTGACCAAGCGCACCATTAACTGCCGATCATAAGCTTCAGCCAGATCATGCACCCAATTGACCACGTGCAAGGCCCGTTTTTGATAGGCCTGTATGGCAAGGCCAAATCCATTCCATCCCTGCAATGATTTATCTGCCAGCACTGCGGCAAAAATATCCAGTGACAATTCCAGTCGGTCGGCTTCCTCTGCATCTATGGTCAGGCACAGGTCATGGGATTTGGCGATACGCGCCAGATCAATCAATTTCGGCACCAGATCCCGGATGACTGCATCGCTGTTGCGGGCTTCATATCGGGGATGGATAGCGGATAGTTTAATGGACAATCCGGGCCGTTCGGGCAAGGTGGTCTCGGTTTGGGCCGTTTCCCCAATGCGTTTTACCGCATGTAGGTAGGAGTCATAGTGACGATCCGCGTCCGCCTGCGTGCGTGCCCCCTCACCCAGCATGTCATAGGAATGGCGATAGCCCTTCAGGGCTTTTTCTTCTCCGCGGTCAATGGCCTTATCGATGGTTTCACCCAGAACAAATTGGTGGCCCATGATTTTCATGGCCTGCAAAGCGGCGGTGCGCACGGTGGGTTGTCCCAGTCGTTTGACCAAGCCATTCAATATTCCCGCTGGGGAATCTTCGGGCCGCAAGATTTTGGCGGTGACACCCATGGCCCATGCGGTGGCGGAAATAATCCACGCATCCGAAACGGTCTCGTGAGATTCAAATTCTGCGGCGGACAGTTTGTCGGCAATCAGCTTATCAATGGTTAAGGCATCGGGAACGCGGAGCAAGGCCTCCGCCAGTACCATCAGGGCCAGTCCTTCGCGGGAGGTTAGGGAAAATTCCCGCATGAATTCTTCGACGCCGAGGCTGCCGGTTTGCTCACGAACAGCCGTTATTAAATGTTCCGCAATTGAATCTATTCTGTGGTCGGCCTCGGGCGGCAAGGATGTCAACGGAAGCAGTTCATGCAGACATTGGGCATCATCCGGGGCATAGCTGGCTCGAAAAGGGGAAAACACCGGAGCCGTCGGGACCAAGGAAAACTCTGCTGACATCGTGCCCTCCGTACTGGCTGTCATCTCTCCAGTACATATAGGGATCCTATGTTGCAGTTCGCAGGAGGGCGACGGCAAAGTTATTAATCGTTAGGTGATTGATATTCCGGCACGACCGTACGCATGATCGACAACGCAGTGTCCTTATCGTTATGCATGCAGGCGGTTTCCAGCGTATCCAGCATGGAGCGGATTTCATTCAGTTCCACCTGACGCGGGGCTGCCAACAGCACACCCTTGGCGGCGGTTTTCAGCAGTTCTTCGTCACCGTGGAAGATTTCTTCGAATAATTTTTCACCGGGGCGCAGGCCTGTGTATTCGATTTTGATGTCTTGATCAGGTCGCAATCCGGCAAGGCGAATCATTTGGGTTGCCAAGTCCTTGATTTTGACCGGCTTGCCCATTTCCAGAACATAAATCTTGCCCTGATGCTCGGTGGTCGTGCCTTGCGACGTCCCCATAGTTCCGGCAGCAATGATCAATTCCACCGCTTCGCGAATGGTCATGAAATAACGCTGCATGTCTGGGTGGGTCACTGTTAATGGCCCGCCTGCGCGCAGTTGCTTTTCAAACAAAGGCACCACAGACCCTGTAGAGCCCAAAACATTACCGAAACGAACAGTGACAAAGCGCGTGCCGTCCTGACCATGGGTCATATCCATGGATTGACAGAAGCATTCTGCCATGCGCTTGCTGGCACCCATGACGTTGGTCGGGTTGACGGCCTTATCCGTGGAAACCATGACCATGGCCGCAACTTTGTGTGTGGTGCAGGCTTCTGCCACGATGCGTGATCCCACCGCATTGGTGCGAAGACCTTCGAGCGGGTTGGCTTCCACCAGCGGGACGTGTTTCAGGGCTGCAGCGTGAAAGACCAAGTCCGGTTGGTACCGAGCAAAAATAGCGTTGATCCGATCCCGGTCACGCACATCACCGATGGCAGCATGGCGGTTGAGCGCAGGATAGCTTTGCCCGATTTCCATATCGATGCGATACAGGGCGAATTCGCTGGCTTCAACAATGGTGAGTTCAGCCGGGTCGAAACCGGCAATTTGCCGCACCAATTCACTGCCGATACTGCCGCCGCCGCCGGTGACCAGCACCTTACGCCCCTGAATGAAGCGGGACATCCCGGCTCGATCAAGGACGGTTTGCGGCCGTTGTAAAAGGTCTTCCAGCGCAACAGGTTTTAAATCGAAATTCTGATCGGCGAGGGCTTCGCGCAAATTATCCATGCGCGGCAGTCGGGACAGACCAATGCCCAGCGCCTGAGTTTCCTCAACCATGCGTCCAACAATGTCCGCATCAAAGGAGTCCTTGGTCAGGATCACTCGTTGCGGACGTTCTCCCCTGTCGGTCAGGTCTGCAATGGTAGTTTGGAAGTCATCAATGGTGCCCATAACCTTGACCGAGCGCATGCTGCGTCCGACGCGGGTTGAGGTTTCCCCCAAAATTCCCACTACCCGGTAATTGGCACTGGGATTGGTATCCATGGCCCGCAGGAACAGGTCGGTGGCGTCACTGGCGCCGATCAGCAAAACCGGAATCCGGTTGCCGCCTTGTGACAGGGATTTTTTCAGGACGTGGCGATCTTTCAGGAACCGATAGGCAAAGCGCGGCCCGCCCAAGGCCAAAATCAGGATGCACCAAGTAATAAACGGGGTGGAGCGGGGAAAGCCTTCAAGGCGATTGTAAACAAACAAGGCAAGGGTAAAAACAATGACCAGCAAGGTCACGCCCCGAACAATGGAAATCAGATCACTGACGGAGGCATAACGCCAGATGCCCGCGTACATGTTCTGACTCCGAAACGATACTGCGGCGATCAGGGTGAAGGCAACAATCATACCGATCAGGGTATGGGGCGCAAACTGTGTGAATGCGTCCACATCCAAGCGTACATATAAGGCAAGCGGCAAGGCCAACGCTGCCATGATTAGGTCGTGAATATAGACAATATGTTTACGAGAGACACGCATACCCGCGACTGGCCCCAATTCAAATCCACACTGGCGCAGACCTTACACCCATACGGTTGGGGCGAAAAGCAAAAGCCGCCGTTAGTTTACGCGTTATGGTCAACGGAAGTGTAAATTCTCCAGAACAGACCAAGGATCAGCATGACAGTCAGCGCAGCAGCAGGCAGAGCCATCCAAACAGAGAGATTAACCGCGATCCAGCCAAGGCCGATAAGCGCACAGTTTCCCAGTGCAATCATTAGGCTGACTTTGGCATGGGACCAGCCGCCTTGTGTTGCGCGTTGGTAAAAATGCTCTCGGTGGGCTTGCCAAATGGCTTTCCGCTGCATGGCGCGCCGAACGAGGGTGAAGGTGGCATCGCTCCAATATAATGCCGGCAAAATCAAGGCTACGGCCCACCCGTTGTTGATGAGGGATGTTGCATCCAGTAGCCAGTAGCCCAGCATGAAACCCAGCGGGATGCTGCCGACGTCTCCCATAAACAGTTTTGCCGGATGCCAGTTCCAGACCAGAAAACCAAGGGCGGTTGCCGCAATAATGGCAAGGATCGGGGCAGGGGCTACGCCGTTGCCGATAACCAGCAAACCGACGGCGATGGAAATGGTTTCGACCCCGGTAATGCCATCAATCCCATCCATGAAATTGTACAGGTTAATGAACCAAACCCAGGCCAGACCCAATATGATCTTTTCAGCACCAGATGGCAGCAGTCCACCAAGAATATGGCTGTCTGGCATCAGGCTAAGTGTGGTTGCTACCACGGCAATCTGGACCGCGAACCGGGGCAATGCGGGCAGAGTGCGGCGATCATCCAGCCATGAGATGGCGGCAAGGATGGCGGCCCCGGACAGCATGGCCCAATCGGCAGCAGAGCCGCCATACAACCCAAACCAAACGGATGATCCGGCAACGATCAGGGGCGTGATTGCCAATCCGCCACCGCGTGGTGTGGGAATGTCATGACTGCTGCGAGCATTGGGCATATCCATGATCTGTTTGGCACGCAGCCACATCAGCACTGACCAAGTGAAGGCCGCACTTAATACTGCGGTTACGGCAAAAACCAAGGCAGTAATCATTGGGCCTCCGTAGGGGAAAGCGGTTGGTTGTGTAAAGCTTGATAGAGCTTCTCCACATCCCGGCTGATGATGTCTTCTGCATAGGTGGTTTCTATACGTTGCCGGGCATCATCACCCATGCGTTGTCGCTCATCAGGATTGGTTGCTAGAAACAAGATGGCAGCGGCAATGGCGGCGGCATCCTTGACCGGAACCAACAAACCATTTTGGTTGTGAGCCACCAAAGACCGGCATCCCGGCGCATCAGTGGTGATTAAGGGGCGGGCGCAGGCGGCGGCTTCCAACAGAGCTTTGGGCATGCCTTCGCGATAGGATGGCAGCAAGGCAATATGACTATCAGCCCAAACGGATTTGATGTCGGTACATGGCCCGGTCCATTCAATAATCCCTTCCGCATGCCATGCGTTCAGCGTTTCTTCTGGGATGTTTTGCGGGTTGGCAGGGTCGCAGCCGCCAATCAGACGGACTTTGATGTTATGCCCCTCAGCCAAAAGCTGTCGGGCGGCATCCACGGTTTCACCAATTCCCTTGTCCCACAGCATTCGGGAGACAACGCTGACGATGATCGGGCCGTCCTTGGGCTCCGGTATGGGGGCGTAATGATCTGCGTCAACCCCAGAACCGGGTATTAGGACAATGCGCTTGGGTGAAACCACGCCGGAATTCGCAAACAAGTCCGCATCATCTGGGTTCTGAACCAGCAATACCGAGCCGGGACGATTGAGGGTCAAGCGCAATACAAACAGCACAATGCGACGCAGGATTGATGCCTTTTGGCCTTGATTGATAAACAGAAACCCAAGGCCGATCATGGCGTTGACCACCATAGGCACGTTGGCAATACATGCAGCAATGGCCCCGTACAGAACGGGCTTGACCGCCACATGATGAACAAGGGCCGGTTCTTCTGCCTCATAAATATTACGCAGGCGGTTTAATGTCAGGTATTCCCGTAGCGGGTTGGTTCCGGCGCGATCAATTGCCCACGGATGCGCCGTGACGCCATGCTTGGCAATCTGGTCGTAAGAGTTGCCAATGCGACAAACGACACCAGTATCAAACCCTGCGGTTTTGGCCGCCCGTGTCATGGGCAGACGATGCGACAAAAAGGCAAAGCCCTCGGTTACCGTGAACAGTAGTTTTGGTTTTGGCGAAGATGGAACTTCTGGTCGGGCCGATAAAATCGCCATCAGCACCAGGAACGTCACACCCCACCATGGAGCCCAAATGGAGAAACCAAAGGCCGCAATGGCCCAAAAGCAAACTTGAACCAGCAGGCGGGTCAAATGACGAAGTGATCCCGTGCGCCAAAATTGCAACACATCGTTCAAGGCAAGCCCGATAACGATACATAACATAGGGGCAAGGCCGAAAACGCCGGTTTCCGACAGAATTTCCAACAACCAGTTATGGGGGTGTGATGGGACATAAGCCTGCCCCAAACCCGGAATTGCAACATCCGCGCCGGGGATGTGGGCGATGGCATTGACGCCATGACCGAACCAAATTGCCTCCGGCACATGCTGCAAAACAAAGTCCCAGATAATTTGCCGATGAATATCCACCAACCAAAACGGCAGGCCCAAGGCCCCGGTGGTGACAACTTCAGAACCGGCATTTGGTGGAGCATTGTAAAAAGACTGCAAATAAAAGGCCGTACCAAGGACTGCCGCGATTGCAATGCCAATAGCGGGTAAGCGCAGCCGCGATGATTTCAGGCTGACCAAAACCAGAAATACCAATATGGCAGCCCCCAGACCGGCGACTGAGGCTCTGCTGGCGGTGCCAACTACCATAATCAGGATCAAAACCCCAACACAGGCGGCAACCGGGCGACGCCAGGAATTATGCGTCCATGCTATGTACGCCAAAATGGGCACAACGCAGGTAAATGCTGCGGAAATGGCTTTATAGCGCGCCCATGGGTCAGTCGTGCCGCGAAGGGCATAAATGATTTCCGGATAGATAAAAATTGCCGCCAGAGTCAGCGTCAGCAACCCAGCAAGAGCCAGCAGCATTGTATCCTTGGCAATCGCCTGCAATCGTTCATTTCGGTCCAGAATTGACCACAGAAAGACAGCCCCAATCACAACAACAAGCTCGCGGCCCCATGTTTTCAGGGACAACATGGGTTCGGGACTGTTGAAGATCCCCGGCAGCCATAGGACCAGCATGAGTGCGGTCAGAATACCCATAGGGTGAAACATAGCCATCAACAGGGTGCGGCGTATGTGCTCGCCCCGGTCAGAAACGGAGGCCGCCAGCACAATGGCGAGTAGCATCACGGCGAATACAGCCGGGACACCAAAGACACCGGCGGGTATGACCAAGCCCAAGACTGTGGCGGTGGCAAGATGTCGGCGTGACGCCGGGCGTTGGGGCACTGCAGCGGTCATGGCTGTCCTGTGGCTAAAGAATAAAGGCAATCTGCAGGAAGGTACGGCGCACTATAGGACGCGTCAAGCCACAGGCTTGCGGAACCGTGCGGCAAAGAAACCGTCCATTCCGCCCTGCTCACCCAAATGACACGGCAATGTCCGCAGACAACCATCATTGCGGATCAGGAACGACCATTCGCCCAGCTCCGCCGGAGCAATGGGATCAAATTCCAACCCCTTCGGACAGGACGTTGCGTTGGCACTTTCCTCGGCTTTTTGTAAGGAGCACGTGCAATAGACCAAAAGACCGCCCGGTTTGAGCAGGTTATGGGCATGGTCCAGAATTCTGGTCTGTGTGTTTTGCAAAGCCGAAATGTCGGACTCTTTTTTTGTCCACAGTAGGTCCGGGTGGCGGCGAACGGTGCCGGTTGCAGAGCAGGGCGCATCCAGCAGCACCATGTCATACTGGGCTTCCGGTTGCCATTTGGTGGCGTCGGCGGTAATGATTTCGGCACTTAATTCTGTGCGCTGTAAATTGTCTTGCAGACGTTTCAGGCGATTTGCAGAACGGTCCACGGCTGTGACGCTTGCCCCGCTGGCGGCGAGTTGTAAAGTTTTACCACCCGGCGCGGCGCAAATATCGGCAACCCGTTTGCCGGAGACATCGCCCAGCAACATCACTGGTAAAGATGCAGCTGCATCCTGTATCCACCATGCGCCCTCATCATACCCCGGCAAGCCGGTGACGGAACCGGGCAGGGTGCAGCGCAGGCTGCCGTTGGGCAGGATTGTTGCACTTAGTTCTTTCGCCCAATGGTCACGGGATGCGGGGTCTTTGACGGTGATATCCAATGGTGGTTCAACGGAGTGTGCCTTCAGGATTTCCTGCGTCAGGTTTTCTCCGTACGTGTCGTGCCAAGTGGAGACCAACCAATTTGGTGCGTTGGGTGTGGTGCGAGCCTCGTTGAAATCATCCGGTGCGCGTAATGTGCGCCGTAATATGGCATTCACCATGCCGCTCTGCTTGATAAAGCCCTTGGCCTTGGCAAGATCAACAACGGTGGATACTGCCGCGTGGTCGGCTGTGCCCATGTACAGGGTTTGAACAATCCCCAACATCAGGATATAGCGCACCCGCTCTGCTGTTTTGGGCAGAGGGTGGTTGAGGCAGGCATCAATGATTGCATCAATTTCGCCCTTGTGGCGCAGGGCCAAGGTGATCAGGGCACGAACAAAGGCCCGGTCGCGGTCGCCAAGAGGCTTGCTGAAACGGGAAAAGGCCTCATCCAGAGGCTGACCGCGTTCTAAAATCGCGACCAATGTGTCATAAGCTGCACTACGCATGAAGTCTGCCTCGAGTCTTACAATAATACGGTTAAAGTGGTCTTTGATCCGACACTATTTGAGCATTGTCCATCTTACATGATGCGAGAGACGAGACTTGCAGCAAATGACACAGATACAATTATGGTAAACAGTTTGTAGCGCAAGCTGTTGATGGATACCATAGCCTACATCTTTGTCACCCGACAAATGATAGGATTGCCTTTGCGGGTGATGTAATTACTTGAATAAAATTATCCCAATGCATTATTCACTATTGGTTTGAATTTACGGGCATCTTGAAAGGTTTTTGTATGGTTATGGATGTAAGCCAAAATTGGTATGAAGATTCCTTCCTGAGTGAGGGGTTTTCTGCACAAAGGAAATATCCCAATGAGGAATTATGTCGCTTTATGGGGCGTAATTTCTTCAGTGCGCCTATGGATGTACGGCGGAATACAAAAATTCTTGAGGTTGGCTGTGGAAGTGGTGCCAATTTGTGGATGGTGGCGCGTGAAGGATTTCAGGCATATGGGATTGATTTCAGTGCGTCGGCAATCAGCCCTCGCCGTTTGCAGGAAATCATTACCCATTCAGATTTATGACGTTGGAAGAGTACCAAAATAAATTGGAAAATTACGGCTTCACCATCGCGTATTCTGAGAAGGTAGGGAGAACTTATCGTAATGGCGAAGAATACTTTGAGTGGCTCACTATTGAAGCCCGTAAAACGCCAGCATAGATTTGCAGTTTTCCTTCGTCGTGTGGCGTATGAATAATGGTTGATGATAAATCACCGATCCCTGTTTTAGTTGTTGTCCCCAGTTTAGGTCGTGGGGGAACTGAAACACATTTGTTGCGCGTTTTACCTGAATTGGTTAAAGCGGGCCAGAATGTTGAATTGTTTTCTTTGCGAGATGGGGAATTGCGCACGCTGTTTGCTGAGGCCGGGGTTCCTGTCAACGCTCCTGCCCGATTTTGGGTTTTGAATTATTTTGCCTATATTTGGAAAATGCTGGTCACACGCCCCGTGGCGGTACATTTCTTTTTGCCAATGGCATACGTTTTATGTGCTCCCATTGCCTGGATTTTGCGTGTGCCGGGCATCATGAGCCGCCGCAGCCTCAATGTTTACCAGCGTTCCCATCCTATTGCGTCCAAAATAGAGCGTGGGCTGCATAAGAGAATGTCGCGTATCCTTGGTAATTCGCAGAAAGTCGTGGACCAGTTGGCACAGGATGAAAATGTTCCTGTGAGAAAACTTGGGCTGATTTACAATGGGATCTCTATATCTGACTTGCCGTCAAATATGCAAAAGAAAGAGTATCGCAGGACACTGGGTTTGTCTGATGATGCAATTGTAATGACTATTGTTGCAAATTTAATTCCATACAAGGGACACGCTGACCTAGTTGACGCGTGTGGTCTCTTGATGGAACTTTCTTCGGACGCATGGCAGGTATTAGTTGTTGGTCACGACAGTGCAGGTATCCAAGAGGAATTACAAAGGAGAGCACAACGATTAGGCGTTATGGAACGGCTTTCCTTCCTTGGTCGTCGGACTGATGCTCAGGAAATATTATATGCCAGTGATATTGGGATCCTATGTTCCCATGAGGAAGGGTTCTCAAACGCGGTGCTTGAGGGAATGGCTGTAGGATTGCCAATGATTGTTACAGACGTTGGCGGCAATGCCGAGGCTGTCCAGCATAGTGTAACGGGTTTGGTTGTCCCCGCAAAATCACCGAAATGTCTGGCAGCAGCTATGAGGACTCTCACTGAAGACGCAAAGCTACGATCAGAGATGGGGAAAAGAGCCAGAGAACGCTGCATGCGGGATTTCAGCATGTCCGCGTGTGTGGAGGCTTACCAGAGAGAATATAAAAATATCTCTAGGTAAGCCTTTTCTATTTATCGAACTTTGAATAGGGGCTGAAGCTGTTCACACCGAAGCATTTGATTAAGCTCAACCGGATTCTTTGCTGCCAATAACATCGGGATGATCTCGTCATAAGCGGTCAATAAAGTTGCAATATCGTAATCGGTGTGAGCATAGCTCATATTATGGGTGCCAAACGTCAGTATTCCCCGTGCCAGCATTTCTTGCAAGTAGAGCGTTTTGAAGCCGAAACTGCCGACTTTTTCGGTGTCTTGAATAATGAAGAAACTCCAGGATGGGTGCCCTGCAACTGATAAAAGGTCATGCGCATCATGCTTTTCGATAAGTTGCTGCAGTCCAATTTGGACTTTCTTTCCCTGAGATTTAATAGTTTCCAGAATTGGCTTGGTTTGCAGTTTGGTCAGGCAGGCTTTGGCCGCTGCCAACGATAAGGTTTCTCCACCGAATGTGAAGGAGAAGAAAACCTCTTCCATGAGGCGCATGTATTTGTCTGCGCCGACGATCGCGGATACTGGGAAACCGTTGCCCAAGCCTTTTCCAAATGTAGCGAGATCTGGGGTAACGCCGAATAACTCTTGTGCCCCACCTTTGGCAAAGCGGAATCCGGTGATTGTTTCGTCAAAAACCAATAATGCCCCATGCGCATGCACTAGTTCGCGGACGCCTTCTAGATACCCGTCTTCGGGCCAAAACAGGTTCATGGGTTCCAGAATGACCGCAGCAAAGTTGTCTGGTTGAGATTTTAGAAGATCTTCGAGAGCGGCCAAGTCATTGTAAGGAAAGGTGTGTGTAAGGTTTTGCGTCGCTTGTGGAACGCCAAGGTTTCTAGCCGTGCTGCCGATGTACCAGTCTTGCCATCCGTGGTATCCGC
>JAALLQ010000080.1_pt1 | contig 32341 bp, 32 predicted proteins | sample 7245921 | NCBI WGS metagenome assembly JAALLQ01 (sample SAMN13049200, study PRJNA578106) | oil field metagenome | isolation source: filtered produced water from oil reservoir B7 | place: USA:offshore Texas | collected 2016 | reverse complement strand
CACTGGGTGGCTGGTGGCGGTCTTCTTCAGGCAACCTTGGCGCATGTGTCCACCCCAGTTCCTGATAAAAGCTCTGGCGGTCCGGGGTAAACAGATACACCCGTGAATATCCCAGCCACTGGGCCAGTGCCTGTGTTGCCCATACCAGCTCCCGACCAATCCCTTTACCCCGATGTGCCGGATCGACATACAGTGCCGACAGCCACGGCGTCGCACGGGGTCTGGTTCGCAAATCCGATGGGCGCAAACTGACGGTTCCAGCGGGTTGACCATTCCATAACGCAATCAGAGCAATGGGTAAGCGTATGGAGTTAAGTTGCAATTGTAATTGCCGTCGGCGAACGATGATGGTTTCCCCGCGCGGTTCGCTCCATTCCTCATACAGCCAGCGCGCCACGGTTTCAAAGTGTTCAGGCTGTTCACTCAAAAACCGGATTGTCAAACCACTGGCGGCTTCAGGAAATGCCAAAGGCGGCACAGGCTGCCCCAACTGCTGCCGTGACCACCGCAGCCAACGCCGTGCAGTCACATGCATAGGGTCCGTCATGGGCAGCCTCCCTGAGCTGTGGGCCTTCGCAACCTACAGTTTGACATGGGTCATGGTCTGAAACAACACAGGCGAACGCCCAAGAAAGCGGCAAATGCGAAAAACACAGGCGGTTTTCGCCTCGCTGCTTTTATGTGATCGGCGACTTCCTCGACCATAAAAAACATAGCAACACTTTGTTGGGTCTCGTCTTTTGCAAAATAAATCCATTTTGGCACAGTCAATGCAATGGTTTTTGTGCCTGCCATCCTCTTTATCGGCAATCGAAGTCGATGGGCAGGTAACCGTTTTCAAAATGATGGGGGTGTGCTTCCCCGTTTTGGACGGTTCGGTTTAAAGGACAGGATCCAATTCATTCTGCAGATTTGGCCCCCATCAAACCAAATGTTCAGCGATGAATTTACCCTGACCCTAGAGTAACAGTGTTTGTTCCTCCCGAGACTTTTGGCCCGGTAGTTCCCCTGCCGGGCCATTTTTTGTCCTTCCGCCGCCCCCTGTGGTCTGGTATATGCCTGTGTCTGCACCTACACAGGTCCAACAGAAATACAGAGAGCGTCATGACCACGTCCAAACCAACCGACAAAAGCCAAAAATCCCAGACTGAGGGCATGAACATCCCGTTTGAGGATGAAAAAGGCATGTACGGAACGTCTCCGGTTCTGAAAGAACTGTCGGATGAAGAGGTCGAACACCTGACCAGTAAGACCCTGCCTCGGGTCCGACTCAGCCGATCCTTCCGGAAAATCTCCATGTACATGAGCCTGTTCATGATCATGATTTTCATGCCGCAAATCTGTTACCACCGCACATCAGAAATTACCGGACTGGTGGTCGGCCCGGTCTATGGTCTGGGAGAAATCGGTCTGGTCGTGGTCTGTACAATTTTGTCCATTATCAACTTCTTCCTGATCGCACCGGAAGATGCCAACAGCGGCGCACGCCATGCCATTCGGTTCATTGGAACCGTAATTCCCTTGGCATTGCTGGGTGCGATCTATGCTCTGCCCGTTGATCTTGTCTATCGCCTGACTGGCTTCCTGTATTAATCCGCCAAGTTAGCTGCCATAAGAAAAGCCCCCGAAATATTTCGGGGGCTTTCTGTTGACGGGAAGGCAATGCCTTAACCCAATTTTACAGCCGTACCGTTGGCGGAAACCATCAACATGGTTTTGCTGTCGCCACCGATGACTTCGTAATCAAGGTCAACGGCAACCACGGCATGTGCGCCAAGCTCATAGGCTTTTTCTTTCATTTGTTCGATTGCCAATTCCTTGGCTTCACGCAGGTACTGTTCATAAGACCCAGAGCGACCACCAACGATATCGCTGATCCCGGCAAAGAAGTCCTTAAAGATATTCGTACCCATGATGGCTTCACCACTGACGATACCAAGATACATGACGACTTTATGGTCATCGATGCTGTCGGTGGTGGTCACCATAATTTGTGAATGCGGTGCTTGTGCCATTGTTTTCTACCCTTGAATAAAGAAAGCAAAAACGAAGTCAGACAAAGTCGACCCCCTAGTGGCGGAAGTGTCGCATCCCGGTGAAGACCATGGCAAGCCCTGCTTCATCCGCAGCTGCAATTACTTCCTCATCACGGATGGAACCACCAGGTTGGATCACTGCGGTTGCCCCGGCTTCTGCCGCTGCCAACAGGCCATCGGCAAACGGGAAAAAGGCATCAGAGGCCACGACGCTGCCATGGGCAAGGTTTTCAGACAAACCCGCGGCTTGTGTTGCATCTTCGGCCTTGCGTGCGGCAATCCGAGAGGAATCGACCCGGCTCATTTGGCCTGCACCGATGCCAACGGTTGCCCCATCTTTGACATAAATAATCGCGTTGGATTTCACGTGCTTGCACACGGTAAAGGCAAACAGCAGATCTCGCATTTCCTTGGCTGTCGGTGCGCGTTTGGTCACAACACGAACATCGGCTTCGGTGATTTGTCCAAAATCGCGGGACTGCATCAAAATGCCGCCGGACAGGGTTTTGGCAAACCAACCTTTGGCTGCCGGGTCAGGCATACCGCCGGTCAACAGCAGACGTAGGTTTTTCTTGGCTGCAAAGATTTCCAATGCTTCGTCATCCGCGCTGGGCGCGATCACGACTTCGGTAAACACTTTGGATACTTCCAACGCCAAAGAACCGGTAAGCCTGCGGTTCAGGGCAACAATGCCTCCGAAAGCACTGACCGGGTCACAACGCAAGGCAGAAGAATAGGCATCCAGAATATTCAGGCCCGATGCAACGCCGCATGGATTGGCGTGCTTGATAATCGCCACCGCCGGGTCTTTGAACTCGGACACCAATTCAAACGCTGCATCCGTATCATTCAGGTTGTTGTAGCTCAGCTCTTTGCCCTGTACCTGACGAGCCGTCGCCACGCCTGCACGTTTGCTGCCGTCCGTATAGAAGGCAGCTTCCTGATGCGGGTTTTCGCCATAGCGCAAAGTCTGGGCGCGCTGACCAACCATGAACAAGGTGTCCGGGAAGGTTTCTTTGCGTTCTCCGGCAAACCATTTGGCAATGGCGGCGTCGTAGGCTCCGGTCCGGGCATAGGCTTTATGAGCCAGCATCCGGCGGAAATCAGCAGAAGTCATACCGTCAGCATCTCGCATTTCCGCAATCACACGCGGATAATCTGCCGGATCAACAACCACGGTAACGGCAGCGTGGTTTTTCGCTGCGGCACGAATCATGGACGGACCGCCGATGTCGATGTTTTCAACACAGGTGTCATAGTCAGCACCGCTGGCGACAGTGGCCTCAAACGGATAAAGGTTCACGGCAACCAGATCAATCGGTGCGATACCGTTGGTTTCCATGGCATCAATATGTGCCGGATTGTCCCGCATACCCAGAATGCCGCCGTGGATTTTCGGATGCAGGGTTTTGACCCGACCATCCAGCATTTCCGGGAAACCGGTATGATCGGCGACTTCCACCACCGGAACCCCGGCATCACGCAAAGCCTTGGCAGAACCGCCGGTGGACAGGATTTCAATATCCATATCGGCAAGGGCCTTGGCAAAGTCGACAAGTCCGGTTTTATCGGAAACTGAAATAAGCGCGCGGCGAATGCGCACGTCGGTTGACTTGGGCATATTCTGGGACATAGAGGTGTCCTTACGGTTGGATTTGGATGAACAGCCGAGCCTATACCACATCAGCGTGTGAAAGCCAAAGCGCAAGCGCAATTTTAGACACAAAAACTGCGGTATAATTTGGCACTTATTCGCACTGTGTGGGGCGATAACGATCCTGCCAGCTTTCAAACACGCCGGCAGATTGGGCATGGTACACACCGCGTCCAATGGCGCGGGTTACACAATCCGCTGCCATTGCGCCAATCCGGGCAACATCCAGCGGGCGACTATCCATGGACAGGTTATGCTCTCCACTGGCGAGAACAAATGCCGTATCGCCATCAAACGGCGTATGTACCGGACGAATCCCACGGGCAAAACCGTCATGGGCCATGGTTGCCACCCGTTTGGCCTCGCCACGGGTCAGGTTGGCATTGGTTGCAACCACCGCCAACGTGGTATTGGTATTATCCGGCTGCGCCCCATCCACCAGTGCGGACAAAAACGGAAACTCCGGCGTCAGATTAGTGCCGCGAGTAGGCGGGGTTTGTCCACCCATCTCGTCATTTTGCTCCAACGCCCAACCCCAGAATGTGGACTGTCCGGGAAATGTCACGGTGCCAATTGGGTTAACAACGACCAAGGCTGCAACAATCAAACCATCCGTATCCACGGCGGAGGCCGTGCCCAGCCCGCCCTTCAGGTCTCCTGCCTTTGCCCCCATCCCAGCCCCAGCATTACCAAGGGCAAAGTCAACATCCGCATTGGCACAGGCGGCCTTACCCAAATCACGGTAAAAGGTTTCAGGCCAAGATTTTTGCCCACCGTTCGCCAAATCAAAAATCACCGCTGCCGGGACAATCGGTATGCGGACATTGGCAACCGCAAATCCCCTGCCCTGCCCATGCAGCCAAAGCATAGCCCCATCTGCTGCCGCCAAACCGAACGCCGAACCCCCGGACAAAACAATGGCATCCACCTGTTCCACCAATCGGGAGGTATCCAGCGCATCTGTCTCCCGCGTGCCCGGACCGCCGCCGCGCACATCCACCGCCGCCAACATCGGACGATCCGGCAACACCACCGTGGAGCCAGACAGCACCGTATCATCCTGCGCATTGCCGACCCGAAGGCCAGGAACATCGGTCAGACTGTTACGCGGGCCGGGGGAAACTCGGGTCATACACAATGCCTCCGAAGATTGGGAATTACAGCAAGGCGATCAGGGTCGAGGCCGCGACGATCAAACCGAAATCACGGTTGGACTTAAACCGTTTCAAACAATTCGGTCCGTCATCAATATCCACAGTCAGAACCTGCCAAACCAAATGCATGGCGGCAACGCCAAGGCCGACATACGCCAACGGATGGGCATCCACCAACAAAAAGGCCAAGCTGAGGAAACCGATCAGCAAAGCATAAACCACCGCCACAAATGGACGGGTCCGCCGACCCAAAGCCAAAGCAGATGACCGCACCCCGATCTTAATGTCGTCGTCTTTATCTTGATGGGCGTAAATCGTGTCATAGCCGAGGGTCCAGAAGATCCCCCCGACGTAAAGCACCAAGGCAGGCCAATCCAGACTGCCGGTCATGGTGCTCCACCCCACCAGCGCACCCCAGTTAAAGGTCAGGCCCAACCATGCTTGCGGCCAATAGGTAATGCGCTTCATGAACGGGTATACCGCCAGCACCGGCACCGATGCTGCGCCCAGTAGGATGGTAAAGGTATTCAGCTGCATCAGTATACCAAACCCGGCAGCCATCAACCCCGCCAGAAAAATACTGGCAGCAAGGACGGAAACCTGCCCCGACGGAATTGGTCGGTTGGCGGTGCGCTCGACCTTGCCGTCAAACTTGCGGTCTGCCAGATCATTGATGGTACACCCGGCCCCACGCATTATCAGTGCGCCAACAGCAAACAACGCCCAATACCCATACAGCCGCCAGTCTCCCAAACCATCGGCGGCAAGGGCGGAACTCCACCAACAGGGCAGCAACAACAGCCACGTCCCGATAGGACGATCCAGCCGCATCAATTTCATATAAGGCTGTATGGAAACCGGGCATTTATCGACCCAGCCACCGACGGGCATGTCGCCAAGGATTGCATTTGCCATAATTTGTGCGCTACGTGTCGTGATAAATCTGTGTGCTCTGTGGTAGAGTACGCCAAATTGCCCGTTGTCCAAACCGGATTTTCCCAATGACCTTGTCCTCTTCCTCAACCCGTCCCCGGCTTTTTGTCGATGCTCCGCTGCTTAAGGGGGCCAATGTTGATTTGACCACCAATCAGGCCCACTACCTGCGCGGGGTTTTGCGCATGGCTGAAGGCGATGGCATCCGGGTTTTCAACGGCAAAGACGGCAATTGGTTGGCGGATATTTCGGATTTAGGGAAGAAAAAAGGTATCGTTACCATAACAGAACAAACCCACGTTCAACGGGACGAGCCTGACATTTGGCTGGCCTTTGCCCCAATCAAGAACGCACGATTGGATGTACTGGTGGAAAAAGCGACAGAGCTTGGCGTTGGCACCCTGATCCCGATATTGACCGACCGCACGCAAAGCCGCCGGGTTAATACGGACCGCATTCGGGCACAAGTGATCGAAGCCGCGGAACAATGTGAACGCATGACGGTCCCCGAAGTGCGAGCCCCCCTGACTTTCGGGCAATTACTGGATACATGGCCCGCGGACCGAACCCTATGGTTCGGTGACGAAACCGGCGGTGGTGATCCGGCGTTATCAGCCTTTACCACCGCAACGCCAACGCAGCGTCACGGAATTTTTATCGGCCCTGAGGGAGGTTTTTCTCCAGCAGAGGTTGACGGATTGCAATCAAGTTCCTTTTCTAAAGGGGTCGGCCTCGGCCCGCGTGTTCTGCGGGCGGAGACTGCCGTCGTTGTCGCCCTTACCCTTTTGCAGGCGACCATCGGCGATGGAACCCTTCATCTTGTCCGCTGACCGCCGTGACTACCACCTGACACGACGGCCCCCTGCTCGGAGTTAAATCTATGTCTGAAGCTTGCCTGGAAGTCCCGGTGATTTCCAATACGTCCGAGCTGGTCGCACACTTGGAAACCGGGTGCAAACCCCGTGAAAATTGGCGCATCGGCACCGAACATGAAAAGTTCGTATACTGCCGGGATACCCTGCAACCATTGTCCTATGATGGACCAATCAGCATTCAGTCGCTGCTGACCTCGGTTCAGCCCCATGGTTGGGACCCGATCATGGAAGATGGTCGCATCATCGGCCTTAAACACCCGGACAAAGCCACCATTACGCTGGAACCGGGCGGTCAACTGGAACTGTCCGGCGCACCACTGCGCAGCATTCACGAAACCTGCCGCGAAACCTCCAGCCATTTGTCTCTGATGAAATCCATCACCGAGCCATTGAACGTTGCCATGCTCGGCATGGGTTTTCACCCCACATGGGCCCGGTCCGAAGTTCCATGGATGCCCAAGGGTCGCTATGCCATCATGGGCCCATACATGGAAAGCAAAGGCAAACTGGGGCAGGATATGATGCTGCGAACCTGCACGGTGCAGGTCAATCTGGACTTTGATACCGAGGCGGACATGGTGCAAAAGTTCCGCATTGCCATGGCCCTGCAACCCTTTGCCACCGCCCTGTTTGCCAATTCCCCGTTTACAGAAGGCAAGCCCAACGGCTTCAAAAGCTATCGCGCCCATATCTGGACCGATACGGACCCTGACCGGACCGGATTGCTGCCATTTGTGTTCGAAGACGGTATGGGCTTTGAACGTTGGGTGGATTACATCCTTGATGTGCCCATGTATTTCGTCAAACGCGACGGCAAATACATCAATGTTGCAGGACGCTCCTTCCGCGATTTCATGAATGGCAAACTGCCGGAACTGCCCGGTGAACGTCCAACGCTGGACGATTGGGACGACCATATGACCACCGCCTTCCCGGAAGTGCGGCTGAAGCATTACTTGGAAATGCGCGGTGCCGATGGCGGTCGCTGGTGTCACCTGTGCGCCCTGCCCGCATTGTGGGTGGGTTTGCTTTACGACAAGACCGCGCAGGATGCGGCATGGGATCTGGTTAAGGACTGGACCAATGCGGAACGCGCCCAACTTGCCGTAACCGCACGACGTGAAGGCTTGTCCGGGCAATTCCGTGACCGTTCCCTACAGGATTGGGCCAAAGACATTCTGGCAATTGCCGATCATGGCTTGAAGCAACGGAACATCCTCGATAAAGAAGGACGGAACGAGCGTCGCTTCCTTGACGTCCTGCATGATACGGTTGCCAGCGGCAAATCTCCTGCCGATGAGCTATTGGACCTGTATCACGGTGATTGGCAAGGTTCTGTTACCCCCGTGTTCGACGCCTACGCCTATTAACCGCTACCGGGAGCCCGTTATGCCGTTTCAGCCCAAGCCCAAAAACATGGAGGAAATCCGTGCCGCGATTGATGCTTTGGATCGGCAAATAGCCCCCCTTCTGGCAGAGCGGACCGCATGGGTGCGGTCCGCCGCCCAATACAAACCAACCCGAGATGCCGTGGTTGTGCATTGGCGGATTGAGGACGTGGTCGCCAAGGCCGCATCCCATGTGGAAGCCATCGGCGATAACCCAGACCCGATTGCCCGCATGTATCGCCAAATCATCGATATTTCCATTGGTGAGGAAGCCAAACAGTGGGACACCAACGCCGCTGAGGACACCCCCTAACGGGCGTAGCAATAGGCACACCCGAATTTACATGTGGCAAACCGCCCAATGTCCCGCGACTCGGCGCAAGCACAATTGGGTCGGGTCGGCCTCAGTTTGGCCTTGAACGGTTCCCCGCGCACACGCCACAGCCTTTGCAGATCAATACAAGATGCCTTTTTGACTTCTGGAATCAGGAAGTCCGGCTGGGCGCACAAACTCAGGCGCATACCCTTAGCTGCTGCAATTGCCGCCAATTCCCGCAGGAGTGCCTGTTTTTCCTCGACACTGGGGTCAAGGGCAGGAATTCGGTTCTGCATCAGGCTGCGGCGAGTCTTGGCATGAAACTGCATGAATGACACAACCACCTCGTTGCTGGCCCCGGCGACGGCCTCCGCCAGTTGCCCGAAGTGCGCCACATGCCAACCGTGAGTCATGGTGTCCGTCACGACAATGGGATCATACCGCCACACCACACAGTCCTTACCGAACTGAGCCGCGAGGTCGTGCATGACCTCTGCCCCCGTTTGCCAGACCGGAACCCCCTTTTCCAGCTGTGGCCCGTACCCGGTCAGGGTATAGGTCACAACAAACGGCACTCCGTCCGCATGCACCATATCAAATTGCTTGCGAAACGGTTTTGCCGCGCGGGTCCAAAAGACCATGGCCTCCACATCCTGCGGCAGCAGGCTGACCCGGTACAGTTTCTGGCTATACGGATTGGGGACATCGCAATACCCCGCCGCCCACCGTTCGGCAAACCATTTGCCGTAAAACGCGGGTATGTCAGTGCGATAGCTGGCGGAAACAATCATTTCGCACCCGCAAACATCCGACGGTCCTAAAAATCCTGCATGGCGGGACAGCCCCCGGCACACGGGCTGGCTTTACCGCACGGCGGTGGTGGCGCACTGCTTGACGCTGCCGCCACGGATGGGGCCATAATCGCCTTTTTCAGGTCACTGCTGCCGCATTCAGGACAGGTCACGGCATCATCCACCAGTTCCTGAGCATAGGTTGCACCACTTTGAAACCAGTGGTCAAAAGTGTGACCATTTTCGCAGCGCAAACGGTATCTGATCATCTGTGGAGGTCTCCTGTCGTCTCCGGTATTGGCAATCTGGGGTGAAGAGTGCTAAATTTTGCCCGCAACCCACGCATCAACTGTTGCGGAGCGGGTTGCCTTTCCTTATATCGTCCGGTGACAATCGAGCCAAGACCTTCACTTCACGGCTTCGATTTTCCGGGTGGGCCGGAAATATCAAGCCATGGAAAGAACGCAAGACTTGATGCAACCAAGACCTTGGGGGTTTTTCGGGGTGCCTTGGGGCCTTGATTAACCTGCCGCAACATAAAGAGGCTAAGAATGAGCAAAGTTATCGGAATTGACTTGGGTACCACCAACTCCTGTATCTCCATCATGGATGGTAAGGATGCCCGCGTAATTGAGAACGCCGAAGGCACGCGCACCACCCCGTCTATGGTGGCCTTTTCGGACTCTGGTGAACGCCTTGTCGGTCAACCGGCAAAACGTCAGGCCGTGACCAACCCGGAAAACACACTGTTTGCGATCAAACGACTGATTGGACGTCGCTTTGACGATCCGACCGTTGCCAAAGACAAAGGCCTTGTGCCGTTCGAAATCGTCGCTGGCGACAATGGCGACGCATGGGTCAAAGCAAACGACGAAAAATACGCCCCGAGCCAAATTTCCGCCTTCATCCTGCAAAAGATGAAAGAAACCGCGGAATCCTACTTGGGCGAACCCGTTACCCAAGCCGTGATCACCGTTCCGGCTTACTTTAACGACAGCCAACGCCAAGCCACCAAAGACGCCGGTAAAATTGCCGGTCTGGAAGTTCTGCGGATCATCAACGAACCGACCGCAGCAGCCTTGGCCTATGGCATGGACAAAAACAATACCGGCACCATCGCAGTTTATGACTTGGGTGGTGGTACGTTTGACGTGTCCATTTTGGAAATCGGCGACGGCGTGTTTGAAGTAAAATCCACCAATGGTGATACCTTCCTTGGTGGTGAAGACTTCGACCAACGCATCATCGATTACCTTGCCGATGAATTCAAAAAAGAAAACGGTATTGACCTGCGCGGTGACCGTCTGGCCCTGCAACGCCTGAAAGAAGCAGCGGAAAAAGCCAAAATTGAGCTGTCCTCCGCCATGCAGACCGATGTGAACCTGCCGTTCATCACCGCTGACCAAAACGGCCCGAAACACCTGAATGTCAAACTGACCCGCGCAAAATTGGAAGCTCTGGTCGAAGACTTGGTGGCCCGTACCGTTGGTCCGTGTAAAGCTGCCCTGAAAGACGCAGGCCTGAAACCGAGCGAAATCGATGAAGTGATTTTGGTCGGTGGTATGACCCGTATGCCGAAAATTCAGGAAACCGTGAAACAGTTCTTTGGCCGTGATCCGCACAAAGGCGTGAACCCGGACGAAGTTGTTGCCATCGGTGCCGCCATTCAAGGTGGCGTGCTGCGCGGTGACGTCAAAGACGTGCTGTTGCTGGACGTGACGCCGCTGTCCCTTGGCATTGAAACCTTGGGCGGTGTGTTCACCCGTCTGATCGACCGTAACACCACGATCCCGACCCGCAAAAGTCAGGTATTCTCCACTGCGGATGACAACCAGACTGCGGTGACGATCCGTGTGTTCCAAGGTGAACGCGAAATGGCTGCCGACAACAAGATGCTCGGTCAGTTTGATTTGGTTGGTATTCCGCCGGCACCGCGTGGTTTCCCGCAAATCGAAGTGACATTTGACATCGACGCCAACGGCATCGTCAACGTGTCCGCCAAAGACAAAGCGACCAACAAAGAGCAAACCATCAAAATTCAGGCCTCCGGTGGTCTGTCCGATGATGAGATCGAAAAAATGGTCGGCGATGCCGAAGCCAACGCAGCCGCCGACAAGGCGCGCCGCGAGCTGGTCGAAGCGAAAAACCAAGCGGATGGTCTGGCGCACTCGACCGAGAAAAGCTTGTCCGAACACGGTGACAAGATCGCCCCGGATGTGAAATCACAAATCGAAGCCGACCTGCAGGCTTTGAAGGATGTGATGACCGGTGACGATGTGGAAGACATCAAAGCCAAAACTCAGGCATTGACGGAATCCGCCATGAAACTGGGCGAAGCCATGTATAAGGAAGCTCAGGAAGCTGAAGGTGCAGCTCCGGGTGCAGATGCAGAGGCATCCGCATCAGGCAAAGCCGATGAAACCGTGGTGGACGCCGACTTCGAAGAAGTCGACAACAACGCCAAGAAATAAGGCTCTTAGCCTTTTCAAAACGATGCGGGGCCGAATACGCCCCGCATCTTGCGTATAGGCAAGACGAATCCCCGATCGGGTTCCTCATCCCCGATACGGCATAAGCGCGAGGTAGCGGTGAGCAAACGCGATTTTTACGAAGTTCTCGGAGTGTCCAAATCCGCATCAGCGGATGAACTGAAACGGGCCTATCGAAAACTCGCCATGAAATACCACCCGGACCGCAACCCGGATGACAAGGCTGCCGAAGATTCATTCCGTGAAGTTAACGAAGCCTACGAAATTCTGAAAGACGATCAAAAACGCGCCGCATATGATCAATTCGGTCACGCTGCATTTGACCAAAATGGAGGAGCCGGAGGCTTCGGCGGCGGATTTGGTGGCGGTTTCGGCGGCGGTTTCTCTGACATTTTTGATGAAATTTTCGGTGGCGGCTTCGGTGGCGGTCGCGGCGGTCCACAGGCCAACATGCGTGGCGCAGATTTGCGCTACAACATGTCCATCACATTGGAAGAAGCCTTCAATGGCCTGAAAACCACGATCGAAGTGCCAACCACCGTAGTCTGTGATGTCTGCGATGGCTCAGGCGGCAAGGATGGGTCCGCGCCCGTAACGTGTTCCACGTGTCGCGGTTCCGGTAAAGTCCGGGCGCAGCAAGGCTTTTTCACCATCGAACGCACCTGTCCAACCTGTCATGGTCAGGGCCAGATTATCAAAGACCCATGTCACGCCTGTTCCGGCAGTGGTCGTGTGGAAAAAACCAAAACCCTGCAAGTTTCAATCCCGGCAGGGGTTGAAGAAGATATGCGCATCCGCCTCGCCGGAGAAGGCGAAGCCGGTATGCGTGGTGCAGCGGCTGGTGATTTGTACATTTTCCTGTCCATCAAACCCCACCGCATTTTCCAACGGGAAGGGGCCGATATCTACTGTACGGTTCCGATCCCCATGACCACCGCGGCCCTTGGCGGCACGGTTGAAGTTCCGGTGATTGATGGCGGTCGCGCCAATATCGACATTCCCAAAGGCACCCAAACCGGGGCACAATTCCGTCAACGCGGTCAGGGCATGTGTGTCCTGCGGTCGAAGGCTCGCGGCGACATGTTCGTCCGTGCCGTGGTGGAAACGCCAGTAAACCTGACCAAACGTCAGGAAGAATTGCTGCGGGAGTTTGCGGAAGAAGGCGGAAACGATCATAGCCCAGAATCCAATAGCTTCTTCAAGAAAGTTAAAGAATTTTGGGAAGACTTGACCGACTAAAATTCGGAACGGAAGCCACAAGACCAAGGAATTAAGGGAGAGTTCTTATGCTTTCCCTTAATTAAACCTGAAAACCCATTCATTCTATTCGTTCAGGGGGACGTCATGAAAATCGGTATTGTTGGATGCGCAGGCCGCATGGGTCGCATGCTGTTGAAACAGGTGTTGGAGACTCAAGGCTGCACTCTTGCCGGGGGAACCGAACGTCCCGGTTCCGAATTCCTTGGTCAAGACCTCGGCATTTTGGCTGGACACACCGCCAACGGCATTTTGTCCACAGACAATACCCGTGCCGTGTTTGAAGCTGCCGATGTTGTCATCGACTTCACCGCCCCAGCAGCAACCTGTTGCCATGCCAAACTGGCAACAGAGACTGGAACCAAGCTGGTGATCGGCACCACAGGCATGACGGCTGATGATCTTGACGTTATCGCCTCCTGCGCCGAAAAAACTGCCATTGTCCGTGCCGGCAACATGAGCATGGGGGTCAACCTGCTGGCCTGTCTAGTGCAACAGGCCGCCGCCGCCCTTGGCGAAGAATTCGATATCGAAATCATCGAAATGCACCATAAACATAAAGTGGACGCACCGTCCGGCACGGCGCTATTGCTTGGTGAAGCTGCCGCCGCAGGCCGTAACGTGGTTTTGGATGATGTGTCCCAGCGGGTGCGCGATGGCATCACCGGCGAGCGCAAAGCCGGTGATATCGGTTTCGCAACGTTGCGCGGCGGCGATGTGGTCGGCGAACATACCGTGATGCTGGCAGGGGCCGGTGAACGCATTGAGTTGACGCATAAAGCCACCGACCGTCGGATTTTCGCGGCAGGGGCCGTTCGCGCCTGCACATGGCTCGCTGACAAGAACGCTGGTCTTTATGACATGAAGGACGTCCTCGGCCTGTCTTAACGATTTCATGGCATTGGAAAAAAGTGGGATTCTTCTCTAAGCAGGGTTTAAATACCTTGCATTCCAAGTAGTTAGCATCAAAGCAAAGCACACCCATTTTGAATGGGTGTGCTCTTTTTTTGGCTCTTCTGGCAGGACACCTTCTACGTTACGCTGTAGCGTGAGGTTGCCAAATAATGTGGACAATCGTGACCATGCGTAAAAAGATGACTTCAGGTAAGGGCCAACAAAATGGATGTCATAAAAATTCGAGATGAGGATAAAGAAAACTACATAGATATGCTGCTTCTCGCTGACGAACAGGAAAGCATGATTAATAAGTATTTATACCGTGGCGAGGTTTTCGTTTTATGTGATAGCGGCGTAAAATCTATTTGTGTTGTCACAAAAGAAAGCTCTTATTCTTATGAAATTAAAAATATTGCAACAGACCCCCAACACAGAGGCAAAGGTTACGGACGGTTTTTGATTGAATTTGTCATCAATCATTACAAAGATGTTGGAGATACGCTTTATGTTGGAACTGGCGATAGTTTAGATATACTTAATTTTTATGGAGGGTGTGGTTTTTCCAGATCTCATATTGTTAAGAATTTTTTCACAGACAACTATGATCACCCTATTTATGATAATGGCAACCTGTTGACAGATATGGTTTATTTGAAGATGGCATTAAAATAGGTTTTGCCATCTTCAACAGAAAACAAAGCAAATCGCTCAGTAGCACATATTTGTATATGAACCGCTTGCTTTACGCTGTTTTGGCGACTTTTCGCTCAATTGCGTCCCAAATTTGTGATGCCAGATCCAGCCCATCCAGCCGGGCAATTTCCTGCAAACATGTGGGGGATGTGACATTAATTTCGGTGACGTAATCACCGATCACGTCCAATCCGACAAAGATAAGACCGCGAGCTTTCAATTCAGGGCCAAGGCGCGCGCACATTTCCTGTTCTCGCGCTGTCAATTTGGTTTGAGCCGCAGAGCCACCAACGTGAAGGTTGGCTCTGGCCTCGCCGTCTTCCGGCACACGATTGACCGCACCGGCGGCTTCCCCATCAATCATAATAATTCGCTTGTCTCCGGCACGCACAGCCGGAAGATACGCCTGCACCATCAACGGTTCGGCACTGCGAGCGAAGAACATTTCCATCATGGCATTCAGATTCTGGTCATCCTCTCGCAGACGGAAGACCCCTGCCCCACCATTACCGTACAGCGGTTTAAGAATGATGTCCTTATGCTCCTGACGGAACGCACGAATAGCATCCGGGTCTGCGGTCACCAGTGTCGGCGGCATCAAATCCGGGAAATGGGTAATCAGCAGTTTTTCCGGGGAATTTCGCACCCCGCTGGGATCATTCACCACCAAGGTTTTCGGATGAATATGATCCAGAATATGGGTAGTGGTCACATAGGTTAAATCAAACGGCGGATCCTGACGCAATAACACCACGTCATAGTCAGACAAATCCACGGTTTTACGCGGACCAAAAGTATAGTGATTGCCATATTCCCGGCGCACAGTCACATCATGCCCGGTCGCCGTCACGACACCGTTTCGAAGTTGCAACGTATACGGCTCATAATGAAATAACGGATATCCACGGCTTTGCGCGGCTTCCATTAAGGCAAAGGTGGAGTCTTCATCAATGTTGATCCCCGTGATGGGGTCCATTTGAACAGCTATAGTTAACGACATAAACACACTCCACATCTGCGGGGCAAAAAAACAATCAAGACCACCGGATAGGGTCCGGGTTCAGGCAGGTGCTGCTGATGTAAGAGCCCTCAACCCGAAATTCCAGCACGAAACAAAGGTGACCTAAGCCGAAGGCTCTTGCGCCGGAATGGGGTCCGGGTCCTTGATCCGAATATATTCAATAATGTTGCGCACACCGGAAACATCACGAGCATGGGCCAGAACCCGATGCTTTTCCTCAAGACTTTGCGCTATACCCTGAATAAACAAGGTCCGGCCCGAGGCATCCAGATTATAGTTCAACGACAATACATCCGCGTCAAAGAATATGGACCGCCGCATGGCAGCAATAATTTTGTTATCCTCTGCCATGGTTGCCATCCCGGCATTGGGGTCTATGCGAATATGATCGTAAACTCGTTTCACTCCATCAATACCACGCACCAGCCGTACCGCAGTTGTCCGTTGTGCCGCCTTATCAACGGTTCCGGTCAAAACCACGTTACCCTCGTGAATCATCAGGCCAACCCCGGTGAATGCTGTGGGATCTTCCGATGCCCATTCACCGTTGATTTTCACCCGCAGCACCGTATCGTCGGCAGTCCCCGCCAATCCACGTTCATCCAATGTCGCCGCACCGACACCGGCACCAACACCGGCGACAACACCAAACGGAGAACACCCCGCCAGCACCAATGCTGAAACCACCACACAGGATTTCCAAAACGCTGTTCCAATGCTCCGCATACTGTTTTCCTTACACCTTCACCAAATTCGCCATGCGTCGGCTATATGCGTTGGCAACCGCCACGGCACAAGGGCCACCACATCAAACCGACAGGTCATATCTGCATATTCCGGGTGTTTTTGCAGAAATCGTTCCGCACCACGAGCAATGCGCTGTTGTTGATGCGACGTCACCGCAGACAATGCCGCAATCCGGCTTTGCCGTTTTTTGACCTCAACAAATGCCAAGACATCCCCACGGCAGACAATTAAGTCAATCTCTCCAGCCCCCGTACCCCGGCGCGCCGTCTCCCGCGAGGACACCAGTCTGTATCCTTTCAGCCCCAGCCAAAGCCGAGCCGCAACCTCTGCCAATTGCCCATGGCGATAGGATTTTTGACCACGGTGATGACGGTCTGTCAGTGACATGGCGCAGCCCCTAACGATTTTTCAAATCCATAGCGCGGCTGTAAAGCTGTTTGCGCGGCGCACCGGATGCTGCCGCCACGTGTGCCGCCGCATCCTTGACCGAGGCCCCATCCGCCAGGGCGTTTTGCAATGCCGCATCCAGGGCGTCGTCGGTCCACTGCATAGACGCCGCAGAAGGCGGCGCAATAGCCAAGACAATTTCCCCTTTCGGCGTATCGGCCGCTGCATAGTGTGCCGCCAATTCAGACAACGTGCCGGGCACGGTTTCCTCAAACCGTTTGGTTAGCTCTCGGCACACCACCGCTTCCCGATCCGGCCACAATTCCGCCGCATCTACCAACAGTGCCGCCAAACGGCGCGGAGATTCATAAATCACCAAGGTCGCCCGCAACGTTGCAACCTCCTGCAAATTGCTGCGACGCCCTCCTGCCTTATGGGGCAAGAAGCCCATAAACAAGAAGCGATCCGTCGGCACCCCGGCAATCGCCAAGGCAGACAAAATTGCCGATGCCCCCGGTACGGCAGTGACCGTATGTCCGTCCGCTCGGCATGCCTGCACCAATTTGTAACCGGGGTCAGAAATCAGCGGCGTTCCCGCATCGGAAACCAAAGCCACAGACAACCCATCCGCCAACCAATGAAGAATTTTCGGTCGCGTAGCATCTGCATTATGCTCATGATAGGTGGTCAAAGGCCGGGACAGTCCATACATGGACAATAGCTTTTTCGTCATCCGTGTATCTTCACACAGCAATCGATCAGCCCGCCGCAAAACGTCCAAGGCCCGTACAGTAATATCTCCACGGTTTCCGATCGGGGTCGAGGTGATGTACAGTGCAGGAGCCAAGTCATCCAGCCCTTCTTCGTCTGTCCGGTTTTGATCAGAGACGTGCGGCGCATGATGTGACATAACGGTATGACTTTCTGGTGCTGAATATGTTGAACGAACCCGCAGGAACGGTGTGCTTATGACTGATGTCCCAACCATAGCTGATTGCAGCCCGGCTCGCATGACCTTTGCGACACGGGTGATGCGAAAAGTTTTGCGCAACCTCCCCGCTGCCGCACTGGGCGGTATGGCCTTGACCCTTGCCGCCTGTCAAAGCACATCCGGGCCGACACTTTCCAACGGTCCGCAAGGTCAGCCGCCGTACCAAAATGCAGGCAGTCCGTTCCCGCAGGACAATACCCAGATTGCAGCACTGCCTGATGCTACAATGGATATGGATGGGGAAACGGCACCAACCACACGGATCGGTGTGTTACTGCCCCTGAGCGGAGATGCCGCCAACGCGGGTAAAGGCCTGCGTAATGCGGCACTGTTGGCACAGTTTGACGTGAACAACCCGAATATGGTCCTCCAGTTTTATGATACCAAAGGCACTCCACAGGGTGCGCAGCTTGCCGCACAGCAAGCCGCCGAACAGGGTGCAAGCCTGTTCATCGGCCCGTTGTTCGCCCATTCGGTACAGGCCGTCACCCCGATTGCCCAATCCCACAACATTCCGGTATTGTCCCTATCGGCAAATCCACAAGCCACTGCCAATAACGTTTTTGTCACCGGCTTCCTGATTCCGCCGCAAGTCGAACGGGTGGTTGGCTTTGCCGCAGCCGAGGGTCACACAAACTTTGCCATTCTTGCCCCGGAAACCGCCTATGGATCGGCAGTAGCCGCGGCAGCAGAGGACGCCATCCTGAAATTCGGCGGTCATTTGGTTCGGTCTGCCACATTTGACCCGCAGAAAATCAATTTTTCCGATGCAATCCGCCAACTGACAATCTTTGACAAACGTAAACAAAACTTGCAGCGAGAAATTGCCAAGCTGAAGGGCAGAACCGATCCTGCATCCAAGGCCGCAATGGCCCGGCTGGAGCAACTGGACACCATGGGTGATGTGGACTTTGATGCCCTGATCCTACCAGTATCCGGTCAAACCCTGCATCAGGTCGTGACCATGCTGAAGTACTTTGATGTGGACACCACGCGGGTCAAACTGCTGGGGACACTGTTATGGCAGGATGCAAACCTTGGCACCGAACCGGCTTTGCGCGGCGCATGGTATCCGGCGGCCTCCCGCGTTGGCTTCACCAGTTTCTTTGACCGTTATACCTCCACATTCAATCAACCACCGTCGCAGCTTTCATCTTTGTCCTATGATCTTGTGACCCTGTCTGCGGCCCTGTCACAGCAAAGCAGCACGCCGTGGTCACTGCTGACCGCGCCCGGTGGCTTTATTGGCGTTAATGGGGCATTCCGTATGAATTACGATGGTCAGGTTCAGCGTATGCTGGCGGTTCGTGAAGTGCAGGCCAAAGGGTCCCGCTTGGTATCCCCGGCTCCGACCACATTTGCATCCCGCAACGAAACACCGTTCTAGGATCAGGGCATAAGCCACATACCAAGAACGCCCGGTTGGGGGGAACCGGGCGTCTGGTCTCCGTCTTGGAGCTGGAAGAAACGGCATGGGGGGATCCGTATCTCTTCCGGGCGGTCCCATTGCAGCACCGCCTATACAGATGAGGTGGTGATATGATTCAGATTCCACCACCCCGTTTTACAAAAAATTCGAATATTTATTTTGCATCTCTGTCATGCATTTTACGCATACATCACCGGACCACTAGCAACCTATTGTAATTGCCTTACAATTGTGATTACTTTTTATCTGGGACATTAAACAACCTACGGTCAAGTTCTACCCCAGTTTTCATATCCTGCAAGGTGACAGAGGTCGTGATGCCCTGTGCATCCGTAACCCGCCATTGCCGGAACATGAATGGCTTGGTGGTAAAAACCAAATCCAATCTGCCCACTGTCGGATCTGTTTTGGATGTGACCGTGATAATCGCCACGCCCGGTTGTTCCTGAACATCCATAACCCGGATGTCATCGCTGGTTAGGTCAACAGATTTCCGCAGCAATACCCCGGCCGGAGTGGCATCAAGGCTTAAATAGCTCCGCTGTTCCAATTCCCGGTCAATAAAGGTGAAGTACGACCCGTTTGCCACCACCAACACCGGAACTGGCGGATCATAATCAATGCGCAGGTGTCCGGGTTTCTTCAGATAGACCGTTCCCTCCGCCGTATCCCCAAGGCTGGTGCTTTGCACAAAGCGCGAGGCCATAGTTTGTATGGCATTAAAGGTTTTTTCCGCCTGCCCGATCAGATCAAGCTGATGCTGAGTCAACGGATCTTTTGCTTTTTGCGTGGCATAAGCCGGAGCCATAACCACCGCCGCCGCCAGACACGCACCCAAACACGACCGAACACAGGTTTTAAAAATCATCTTCACGGCTGCGGTTCTCCACCAAACACTTCACGTTTCCCGACCCGATTGGCCGGACTGACCACGCCATTGCGCTCCATGGTTTCAATCATGCGGGCAGCACGATTATATCCAACCTGCAACTGACGTTGAATATAACTGGTGGATGCCTTGCGATCGCGCAAGACGATGTTCACCGCCTGATCATACAGCGGGTCAAGGTTTTCATCAGCACTGCCATCATCATCGGACATCTCTTCGTCCGGGTCTTCGGTCACCGCCTCAATGTAATCCGGCTCCCCTTGGTCCCGCAGGAAGGTCACGATGTCTTCGACCTCTTGATCAGAAACAAACGGTCCGTGGATACGGTTGATCCGACCCCCGGCAGCCATATACAGCATATCACCCTGCCCCAAAAGCTGCTCTGCCCCTTGCTCTCCCAGGATTGTCCGGCTGTCAATTTTTGACGTCACCTGAAAACTGATGCGGGTCGGGAAGTTGGCCTTAATCGTGCCGGTAATCACATCCACCGAGGGACGTTGTGTTGCCATAATCAGGTGAATGCCCGCAGCCCGTGCCATTTGCGCCAAACGCTGGATAGCAGCTTCCACATCCTTACCCGCAACCAGCATCAGGTCCGCCATTTCATCGACGATAACCACAATGTTGGGCATGGCCTTCAGGTCAAGTTCTTGTTCTTCGTAAATCGGCTTCCCGGTTTCCGGGTCAAATCCGGTCTGGACGGAGCGGCTGACGGTTTCGCCTTTTTTCAGCAATTGTTCCAGTTTCTGATTGTAACCCTGAATATTGCGCACACCCAACAGGGACATGGCGCGATAACGGTCTTCCATTTCCCGTACCGCCCATTTCAGGGCAACCACTGCCTTACCCGGATCCGTCACCACTGGGGTCAGAAGATGCGGAATGCCGTCATACACACTGAGCTCCAGCATTTTCGGATCAATCATGATCAAACGGCATTGTTCCGGCGTCAAACGATACAACAAAGACAGGATCATGGTGTTGACCGCCACTGATTTACCGGAACCGGTGGTCCCGGCAATCAACAAGTGCGGCATCCGCGCCAAATCAACGAATTCCGGTTCGCCGCCGATATCCTTACCCAAAGCCAAACTCAGATTTTGCTGGGTTTTGGCGAATGCATCGGTGGTCAACAATTCCCGTAAATACACGGTTTCCCGTTTGGCATTCGGCAGTTCGATCCCGATGGCATTTTGACCGGGGATCACCGCAATCCGCGCCGATACCGCACTCATGGAACGGGCAATATCATCCGCAAGCCCAACCACGCGGGAGGTCTTGGTCCCCGGGGCTGGCTCCAATTCATACAACGTCACCACCGGGCCGGGGTGAACATTACGGATTTGCCCGTGAACGCCAAATTCTTTCAGTACGGATTCCAGCAATTGCGCGTTGTGCGCCAAACCATCGTCGGAACCTTTCACCTTGGCCTTGGCCTTCGGTGCCGCCAGCAAGTCCAACGGCGGCAATTCATAAGCCCCAGACATACGCCGTCCCAACCGCAATCGACCTTGTCTTGCCCGTTTGGTTTCCTCTTCGCTTTCCGCTTTTTCGACACGATCCACCACGATGTCCGTATCCTCCGCCGTCTCGGCTTCGGATTTCGGCACTGCCTTACGGCGTTTGCGTGGTGCGGGTACGACCTCAGTTTCTGCGGGAAGCAACGGATCCTCTTCGGCAGTGGCTTTTCTGCCGTTGACCAAACGCACCCCGGCTATAAGGCCTCGCCACAACAAGCATCCGGCCTGCCACAATTTCAGGCTACACCACCGCCAAACCCGTGCCGGGATCGCCGAAGCATAGGCAAACAGCACCAGTGCCAATGGCAGCAACAGCCCCCAAGCCAAGGTAGCCATGGCCCAATTCGGTAAATAGACTGCAAGCAGCGGATCAATATGAAACCGCATCAAGCTGCCAAGGCTTCCACCCCAGCCAACAACTCCCGGTGCCATGGCTTGCCACGGCAGATAGGTCAAAGGCAGTGCCAACATCGGCAATGCCAGCACCATCGCGCCAAAGCGCAACAGAATCATTTTCGGCGGCTGTATCAATATCCAGCGCACCGACCAGCAGACCAAAACCAGCACAACGCCCCAACAGGTCACCCCGATGGATTGCACCAACACATCGGACAACACGGCTCCCGGTTTGCCCAGCAGATTGGCAATCGGACCTTCCGAAACCGTATTCCATGATGGGTCGGTCGGCGCGTGACTGCCAACCGCCACAGCCGCTGCAACAACCAGAGCCAGCACCATCAATCCGGCACAGCGCACGGCAAAGCGGCGCAACATGCGATCAAGGGATTCCGGCATAAAGCGATGGGAGGCAGAGGAAGAAGAAGTCGGACGCGCCATAGGGAACACAAACCTTATGAAGTCATTAGAATATGATGCATGGTGGTCAAAGCCGCACTCACCGTGGCCTCATCATGAACCAGAGCCACGCGGATAAATGCATGGCCCAAATTACCATTGGGAGCCGACGGGTCATCTGCGGTCAAATATCGTCCGGGCACCACGCGAATGCCAGCCTGTTGCCAGAGTTTTTTCGCTGCCTCTTCGCCATTTTCCACATTCAGCCACAGGAAAAAGCCGCCATCCGGCCTGCGATATCCGGGATAATCAGCAAAAATTCGGTCCGCCGCCGCTACAAGGCGCGCATAGTGTGCGCGATTATCCGCGGCATGGTCATCATCCGACCACAAAGCAACGGAGGCCGCCTGCAACGGAACCGGCATGGCAACACAAGCATACGCCCGCAATTTACGGAATTTCTCGATCGCAACCAAATCCCCCGCAGTAAAGCCAGATCGCAAGCTGGGCACACTGGACCGTTTTGATAGGGAATGGAACACCACCACATGGGATAATGGGTCCTGATTGGGACTTGGCACCGTCAATGCCGCATTCAGGGCCGATGGCGGCGGTGCATCAAAATACAAATCCGCGTAGCACTCATCACTGGCCAGAATAAAATCATGTTTACGCGCCAGCGCGACCATACCCTGCAAACGGGCCAAATCCGCCGCTGCGCCTTCCGGGTTGCTGGGTGTACATACAATCGCAACCGCGGCCCGGTCCAGAATATCCGGGTCCAATGCGGCGAAATCCGGCAAATACCCGGTATCTTCGGACGCCGGAACCAACACGGTCTCCGCCCCGGCAAACGCCGCCGCCGCACGATACACCTGATAATACGGGTTCGGCATCAGCACCACGGGTTTTTTCCCGTTTTTGGCTTCCGGCATAATGGTTTGTACAAACAGGTACAACGCCTCCCGCGAGCCACTGGCGGACAGAACATGGCGTTCCGGATCAATGGTTGCCTTTGGCAGATCAAATCGACGGCTCAACCAGTCCGCACACGCGGTGCGCAAGGCCAAAGACCCTTCATTGGGCGGATACTTATTCCATAAGTGTGCATTGGCCTGCACTTGCTCCGCCACACACGGCGGCGGCGGCAACTGGGGCTCGCCAATAGACATGGCAAGGGGAGCCACCCCATCCGGGGTCGGCAAATGGTCCAGCAATTGCCGCAAACGGACAAACGCACTGCCGGGAAGGCTGTCGAGGGCAGGATTGGAAAGGTGACTCATGGTTCAAATCATCAAGCAAAACAAACGGTAAATCCGGTAACACCCGCAAGGGTGCAGGAAAGCCGATCGCTTTTCAAGACTTTGCACCCGTCACGCGGACAAAACGTGAACATTTCCGCAATTCGGGACCGCTCACGACTTGACCAAAGGGCGATTTCGATGGTTATCTGACAACCTGATCGTGTTTATGAGGGGATGGGTCTGTGGTTGCGGTTGTCCATACGGTAGCATTTTCCGGTATTGAAGTCTGCCCGGTGCAGGTTCAGGTACAAATCGCCAGCGGCCTGCCCGCATTTTCCATCGTTGGATTACCGGACAAAGCCGTCGCCGAAAGCCGGGAACGGGTTCGCGCCGCCTTGGTTGCCTTAGGGTTGGGCCTACCGCCGAAGCGAATTACCGTCAATCTGGCCCCCGCCGACCTTGCCAAAGAAGGCAGCCATTTCGATTTGCCCATTGCCTTAGGCATTCTTGCCGCCATGGACTTCGTTCCCTCCCATGCCCTCAGCCAATATTCCGTAATGGGCGAACTTGCCCTTGATGGTCAGGTCAGTGCCGTCACCGGGGTTTTGCCGGCGGCAATTTCGGCCCATGCCCATGACCGAGGACTGTTATGCCCAGAAAGTCAGGGACAGGAAGCAGCATGGGCCGGAAGCAAAGCCACATTCGCTGTCCGAGACCTAATGCAGGCCGCAGGATTTCTTAAAGGAGACATCCAGCTTTCCGCACAGGTCCCAAAACCAGTGACCGAGCCACGTTCCCTGCCCTGTTTGTCCGACGTCAAGGGACAAGAAACCGCCAAACGTGCCTTGGAAATCGCCGCTGCCGGAGGCCACAATATGCTGATGGTTGGGCCGCCCGGCTCCGGCAAATCCATGTTGGCCCGCCGCCTGCCGGGATTGGTGCCGCCGTTGACCCCGCAACAGGCCTTGGAAGTCAGCATGATCCACTCCATCGCCGGAGACCTGCCCGAAGGCGGATTGGTTCAACATCGCCCCTACCGCGCACCACACCACACGGCCTCAGCCCCGGCGATGGTCGGCGGCGGCCATCGCGCCCGCCCCGGTGAAATTTCCCTCGCCCATCATGGTGTCCTGTTTCTGGATGAATTGCCGGAATTTCAGCGTGCGGTTCTGGAAAGCCTGCGCCAACCCTTAGAAACCGGAACCGTTACCGTTTCTCGCGCCAATCGCCATGTCACCTACCCGGCAAAAGTCCAATTGATTGGAGCCATGAACCCGTGCAAGTGCGGGCATTTGGATGACCCATCCCTAGCCTGCCGACGCGCGCCACAATGTGCCGAAGACTATCAAAATTCCCTGTCCGGACCATTTTTGGACCGAATGGATTTGCATGTCAGCGTCGGGCGGGTCAACCCATGGGACCTGCAAAACCTGCAACCGGGCGAAACCTCTGCCGTGGTTGCCGCACGGGTCGCAATGGCGCGGGATAAGCAAACGGAACGGTTCTGCAATTATCCTGATGTACTGTGTAATGCAGATTTGGAAGGCCGTGCCCTTGAAGAGCTGGTGCCGCTTAGCACTGATGATCGCGGTTTTCTGGCAGAGGCCGCAAATCGCCTGAAACTTTCGGCCCGTGGCTATCACCGAGTGATAAAAGTCGCACGCACCATCGCCGATCTTGATCAGCACCCACAGGTCACCCGCGCCCATATTGCCGAGGCTTTGACCTACCGCCGCCAACGACCACAAAAAGCCTGAGGCCGCCCGGTCTCCCGAACAGCCTCATAATCTCAAACCCATTTCACGTTATTTAGATTACGGAATAACGTTGAGGATCGGGCCCAGCGGGCGGCCTGCGGCAATATGAACGTGGAAGTGCGGCACTTCCTGACCGCCATGGTCGCCAATATTGCTGATAACGCGGTAGCCATCGGCTTCTACGCCCAAAATGCGGGCGGTTTCGCCAACTGCACGGAAGAAACCAACCACCATATCCACCGGAGCCTGTTCGGTAAAATCATCAAAAGAGACAAAGGCACCCTTCGGAATGACCAGCACATGGTACGGCGCTTGCGGATGCACATCATGAAATGCCAACGCGTGTTCTGTCTCATGGACGATTTTACACGGAATTTCTTTGCGCAGGATTTTGGCAAAAACATTGTTCGGATCGTATGACACTGGTCTTCCTTCCCTTGGTTATGGGTATGAGTTACGGGGTTTTGGGGCGGGATGCCTTTTCCGCAAGCCCCGATGTACCGCTGCGGCGCACCAGTTCGGCCCAGACCTCTTCCGGTTTCACACCCGCATCAGCCCACAACACCATCATGTGGTACAAAACATCCGCGCTTTCCGGCACGATTTTTTCAGATTCAGCGCATCCGGCAATCACCAGTTCCACCGCCTCTTCACCAAACTTTTCCGCCACCTTGTTCCGCCCTTTGGCAAACAGGCTGGCAGTGTATGAAGATTTGGGATCAGCCCCCCGACGGGAGGCAATGGTGGCGTATAACTCTTCAAGCACGGATGCAGTCATAGGTTTGTGTCCTGTGGTCATCAGACAATATTATAACAAAATATGGCGGCGCGAGCATTATACCTTGGCAACGGTTTGCCGAACCGGAATACCGGCAGCAGCCATATGCGCCTTCGCCTCAGGGATTGAGTACTGCCCGAAGTGGAAAATCGACGCCGCCAAAACAGCCGTTGCCCCACCCTTTTGAATGCCGTCCACCAAATGATCAAGGGTGCCAACCCCACCGGAAGCAATCACCGGAATGCTCACCGCATCAGCAATGGCCCGCGTCAGTTCCAGATTAAAACCCTGCTTGGTCCCGTCCCGGTCCATGGAGGTCAGCAGGATTTCCCCGGCTCCATAGTCCGCCATCTTGATTGCCCATGCCACCGCATCAATGCCCGTGGCATTGCGACCACCGTGGGTGAAAATCTCAAACCGCCCCGGAGCCACCTGTTTGGCGTCAATTGCCACCACGATGCACTGGCTGCCGAACTTTTCCGCCGCTTCGCGGACAAAATCCGGGTTGTGAATAGCTGCCGTGTTTATGGATACCTTATCGGCCCCTGCCAGCAACAACTTGCGCACGTCATCCACCGTCCGCACGCCACCGCCCACGGTCAGCGGCATAAAACACTGTTCTGCGGTACGGCGCACCACATCGTAAATGGTATCCCGGTTATCACTGCTGGCGGTAATGTCCAGAAAGCATAATTCATCGGCCCCGGCCTGATCATAAATCCGGGCCTGTTCCACCGGGTCACCCGCATCCTTGAGACCAACAAAGTTGACCCCCTTCACCACGCGTCCGTCTTTCACGTCCAGACAAGGGATGACCCGCATGCTCATCATGCCGAGACACTCCCAAACACGTCCATGGCTTCTTTCAGGTCCAACTTGCCATCATAAACCGCACGTCCAGCAATCGCCCCGATCAAGCCACTGTCGGCACGGGCGGCTACCGCATGAATATCTGCAATCCCTGCCACACCGCCGGAAACAATCACCGGAATGCCGCAAGCTTTTGCCAAGGCTGCGGACGCTTCCACATTGGCCCCCTGCATGGCACCATCCCGGCTGATATCCGTATGAATGATGGCAGCCACGCCATAATCAGCAAACTGACAGGCCAAGTCCTCTGCCTTCATTTCCGAAGTTTCAGCCCAGCCTTCCACGGCAACCATGCCATCACGGGCATCAATACCCACAGCAATTTGGCCCGGATACTTGGCACAGGCTTCTTTGACCAAGTCTGGTTCACGCACAGCAATAGTGCCAAGGATTACTCGCTCCACACCTTGCCGCAGCCAATGGTCAATGGTGGCCATATTGCGAACACCGCCGCCCAACTGGACGCGCATGCCCGTGGCTTTGCTGACGTTAAGAATTTCCGCCACCGCATCCGCATTGACCGGGCGTCCGGCAAATGCGCCGTTCAGATCCACAACATGCAGCCACGGACATCCGGCATCGGCAAACTGCTGCGCCTGATCCGCCGGGGAGGTATTGAATACGGTGGCTTGCTCCATTTCACCTTTATACAGGCGAACACAAGCCCCATCCTTAAGGTCAATTGCAGGAAACAAGATCATAACTGAGGATTCCATGTCAGGAAGTTTTCAATAACCCGAAGGCCGACGATTTGGCTTTTTTCCGGGTGGAACTGGGTTGCCACCAAATTGTCACGTCCAATTGCCGCAGTGATGGTTTGACCATAATCCGTCGTCGCCAGGACGTGCTCGGCCTGTTGCGGGAAAAAGGCATAGCTGTGGACGAAATACACCTGATCGTCAGCCGCAATGCCGTGCAATACCGGATGAGCCGTGCCCGCCGCAGTCAGGCACAGGCGGTTCCACCCCATGTGCGGAATTTTCAGACCGGGGGCTGCCGTCAATTTGTTGACCTCACCGGGTATCCAGCCCAAGCCGTCATGGTCACCATGTTCATGGCCCACATCCGCCAGCAACTGCATACCAACGCAAATTCCCATAAACGGCTTGCGCGCGGTCAAGGCTGCTTCGGTGACCGCATCCCGCAAGCCAGCATGTGCCTCCAGCCCCTTGCGGCAATCGCCAAATGCACCCACGCCCGGCAGGATTACGCGATCTGCTGCCAGAACCTCTGCCGGGGAATCAGTAACACGAACGGTCAGGTCAAGAGCGGCCCGTCCAGCAGCGAACTCACAAGCCTTTGCCACCGACCGCAAATTGCCGGAGCCATAATCAACAATCACAAGATTTTGCGACATCGTGCGGGTTTACCTTACTCGTCAGCCATGGAGCCGCCCAGTACCCCTTTGGTCGAAGGAATGGCTTCGGCGGCTTTCGGATCAATTTCAACAGCCACACGCAACGCACGGGCCAAGGCTTTATAACATGCCTCAACGATATGATGGGTATTGAAACCGTACAAAGCTTCCATATGCAGTGTCGCCCCGGCGGTTTGGGCAAAAGCCTGATACCATTCTCTGAACAGCTCGGTTTCCATTCCGCCAAGGGTCGGCGACGGCAGATCAACCCGCCAAATAAGGTAGGGACGATTGGAAAGGTCCAACGCACATCGTGTCAACGTTTCATCCATAGGAACATAAGCATGCCCATAACGGCGAATACCTTTACGATCACCAAGCGCGTCGGCAATCGCAGACCCAATTGCCAGACCACAATCTTCTGTCAGATGATGTGCATCGATATGGATGTCGCCCTGTGCCCGAATGGTCATATCAATCAGGCTGTGGCGGGACAGCTGTTCCAACATATGGTCAAGAAAGCCAACCCCGGTCTGGATATCATACACACCACTGCCGTCCAGATTGACTTCAACCGTGATGGACGTTTCCTTGGTCACGCGCTTAATCGTGGCTGTGCGCATTTCTGTTACTCCTGAAGGCGGGGACAGTTCCTGAATATTATAAAACAGGCCCAATGTGCTATGGATGTATTACAGGATCAACCGCTATGACGCAATCCATTCAGGATTCACAGGGGAATTATGCCTGGGGTTGCGCGCTTTGCGCGCATTAGAAACCCGTAAGCGTGGCTCAAAAGACGCAAATTCACGCATAATTATTAAAATATTCAACTGAACCGCCCGAAAGCGTAGGTTCTTGATTGACAATCGCCAATTTACCCCAGTATGCATGCATGCATTAATATTCACAATCTAAAGAGACCTCGTGCAACATGATTGAACGCCGTATCCCGAAAAATGTCGTTACCGAAAACGGTCCCGACCCGATTGACGTTCACGTTGGCCAACGGATCCGCCTGCGCCGTAATTTGGTTGGCATGACACAAGAACAACTGGCAACTGCCGTTGGTGTAACCTTCCAACAGGTACAGAAGTATGAACGCGGTTTCAACCGCGTCAGTGCAAGCCGTCTGTATGATATCGGCCACGTTTTGAGCGTACCGATCAGCTTCTTCTTCCAAGATGTCAGCAGCAAGGTTGCTGAAGAACGTTATGGCACACTGCCGGAAACATTTGATGTTTCCAATCCGGGAATGGGGTTGTCTGAGGAAGATGGGTTTGAAGACGATCCTCTGTCCCGGACGGAAACCCTTGAATTGGTGCGCAACTATTGGAAAATTAAAAATGGTCGCGCGCGCAATCAGGTTTTCTCCCTGATTAAGGCCATGGCTCAAACCGACGGCTGATCCGCCAACGATTGATACGCCATTATGAATAAGTACCCATGCGTACCTTGTAACCAAGGTGCGCATTTTTTCTGCCATTATGAAGACAGTGGCGTTTCACGCCCACACACCTTACATTGCCCGGTGTGTGAAGAATTGTAGTATGGGAGGGAAACCGCATTGGAACCCGAAACCTGGCACGGCACCACAGTGGTGTCGGTTCGTAAAGCCGGACAGGTGGTGATTGCCGCCGACGGTCAAGTTACTCTGGGCAATACGGTTGTCAAAGGAACCGCGCGCAAGGTCCGTCGTCTTGGTGACGGCTCCGTCCTTGCCGGATTTGCCGGGGCCACCGCCGACGCATTCACCCTATTTGAACGGCTGGAAGCCAAACTGGAACGTTACCCCGGTCAACTGACCCGCGCCTGCGTGGATTTGGCCAAAGACTGGCGAACCGATCGCTATCTGCGCCGCCTTGAAGCAATGATGGTCGTTGCAGACAAAGACACGACGCTGATTTTGTCCGGCACCGGCGATGTTCTGGAACCGGATGATAATCTGGTCGGGATCGGTTCCGGTGGGCCTTATGCCCTTGCCGCTGCCCGCGCCATGATCGATCGTGATGACATGGGCGCAGAAGCCATTGCCCGGCGGTGCATCGAAATTGCCGGTGATATCTGTATCTACACCAACAAAAACATTGTGATTGAAAGCCTATGACCGCGTTTAGTCCCCGTGAAATCGTATCCGAGCTGGATCGCCACATCATTGGCCAACAAGATGCCAAACGGTCCGTCGCCGTTGCCCTGCGTTATCGTTGGCGGCGTCAGCAACTGCCGGAAGCCCTACGTGAAGAGGTGCTGCCGAAAAATATTCTGATGATCGGTCCAACCGGCGTCGGCAAAACCGAAATTGCCCGCCGTCTTGCCAAATTGGCGCAGGCTCCGTTCCTGAAAGTGGAAGCCACCAAATTTACCGAGGTCGGCTATGTCGGTCGCGATGTGGAAAGCATCATCCGCGATCTGGTGGAAAATGCCATCCACATGACCCGCGACAAAATGCGCGGCGAAGTTAAGGCCAAGGCAGAAATTGCCGCCGAAGAGCGCGTCCTTGATGCCCTGGTTGGAGACAAAGCCAGCAGCGAAACCCGGCAAAAGTTCCGGCAGAAACTGCGGCAAGGTGAGTTGGACGACAAACCGATTGAAATCGATGTCAAGGAAGTCGCATCCAACCAGCTGCCCATGTTCGACCTGCCCGATATGCCCGGTGCACAAATGGGCGTTCTGAATATGAACGACATTTTTGGTAAGACCTTCGGTGGTACGACCAAGAAACTGAAAACAACAGTTTTAGAAAGCTATGACACCCTGATCGCCGAAGAAAGCGATAAGCTGCTGGAAGAAGAGCAAGTGGTCAGCGCCGCCAAGCGCAACGTGGAAAACAACGGTATCGTCTTTATTGATGAAATCGACAAAATCTGTGCTCGCACTGAACAACGCGGCGGCGGCGATGTCTCCCGCGAGGGTGTGCAACGGGACTTGTTGCCACTGATCGAAGGGACAACCGTCACCACCAAACATGGTCCGGTCAAAACCGATCATATCCTGTTTATCTGTTCCGGTGCCTTCCACCTTGCCAAGCCGTCGGACCTGCTGCCTGAACTGCAAGGCCGGTTGCCGAACCGGGTGGAGCTAAAAGCCCTTGGCAAAGAGGACTTCAAACGCATTCTGACCGAACCGGAAGCCAGCCTGATCAACCAATACACAGCCCTTCTGAAAACAGAAGACGTGACGTTGATCTTCGAAGACGACGCCATTGATGCCTTGGCAGCCTTAGCCGCAGAAATTAACCAAACTGTGGAAAATATTGGTGCCCGTCGCCTACACACCGTGCTGGAACGCCTGCTGGAAGACATCAGCTTCACCGCGACGGACCGGGGAGGTGAAACCATCACCATCACCACCAAGCTGGTGCAGGAACGGGTTGGGGAATTGGCCAAATCCACCGATTTGTCCAAGTTTATTCTCTAAATCGATTGAGAACTGGAACCGTGAGCTTTGCTCGCACCCGGCAAGGGGCTTGGCCCCTTGCTTCCCTAAACTGCCATCATCACAGGCCGAGGCAGGATTTCAGGCGGGTTTTTTCGGCAATCAGCGTTTCAAAGCCGTCATCACCAATAGCACGCCCCTGATCCAACAGGATTGCCCGATCCGCCAATTGCCGAGCAAACCCCCAGTTTTGTTCAGACACAAGAATGCCGACACCGGCTTCAACAATTTCCCGCAGGGCCGCAGCAAGATCTTCGACAATTTTCGGTGCAATGCCTTCAGATGGTTCGTCCAGCAACAGCATGCGCGGTTGTCCCATTAGCGTCCGGGCCACGGTCAACATCTGCTGTTCGCCCCCACTTAGATGGGCAGCATTGCGCTGCAACAGACTTTTCAAGTGTGGAAAAACGTCCAGAACCCGAGCTTCGTCCCATTCGGGTGTATCGGGTCGAACGGGTTGCCGCCCCACATCAAGGTTTTCCCAAACCGAAAGACGGGTGAAAATCCGGCGGTCCTCCGGCACCCAGCCCAGCCCAGCTTTGGCAATCCGATGCGGAGCCAGCCCCGTGATATCCCGGCCCATGAAACTGATGCCACCCGCGTGGACACGGGTCAGGCCCATTATGGTTTTCAGTGTG
>JAALLQ010000078.1_pt1 | contig 32442 bp, 31 predicted proteins | sample 7245921 | NCBI WGS metagenome assembly JAALLQ01 (sample SAMN13049200, study PRJNA578106) | oil field metagenome | isolation source: filtered produced water from oil reservoir B7 | place: USA:offshore Texas | collected 2016 | reverse complement strand
GTCAAACACTTTCTAACAAAAAAAATCACTTTTCATAAACCCAACCCTACACACCGCACAGACCCTCACCAATTCGTATCTTCCGGTTCTGTCGACACCCAACTCTAAAACCCTAAACCCTCCAAAATTCCTGCAATTCCAAGACCCAAACCAAACCCAATTACAGAATCTAAACCAATTCTCACGCCGCAGAACACGCAGGTAAAGCACATCACCTAACGCTATGAGAAATTCAGAACCTGCTGCATTTGCGCAATGAACTCAGTATCAGGGGGGAGGAGTTCTCGTTCTCCTATATGTGTGACGGACCGCAAAGATAGGGCATTGACCATGATCGCCGCCGTTACCTCAGCCAGATCAACACACTCCAACCGCTGTTCACGCACCAATCCTGCGGCAATAAGGCTTGCTCGTGCCGTTCCCGGCAACGCGCCATCTATCACCGGTGGCGTGACCCATTCCCCCATATACTGAAACAATAAATTGCCAACGCTGGTTTCCGCCACTCGCCCGGCCGTGTTTAAAAGAATGCCATCATCGGCACCAGCCTCCTCGGCCTCCATTCGGGCAAGAATGTTATCAAGGTAATTTAAGGTCTTGATCCGATAGAGTGGTGAATGCTCATTTCGACGAGTCACTGTCACCACATGCAAGCGCATGGGAGTCTGCGCCAGAACCATGGGCGAGGCTGTTATGATGACATTGATAAAGGGGTTTTGGGCCGGTGAGACCCCTCGTTGGCCTTCACCGCGTGTCACAGTCACACGGACCACGCCATCACGTACCTGATTCGCGGCAATGAGCGCACGAATATCATTCTGTAATTCCGATCCGGGGGCAGCAAACCCCAATATGTCCGCCCCGGCTTGCAAGCGAGTCAAGTGCGCAGATAATGCCAACGGTTCACTTTCTTTCACCCGGATGGTTTCAAAAAGTCCATCACCCAGTAACAAGCCACGATCCGTTATCCCGACTGACGCATTGACCTTTGCCACCATGCGCCCGTTCAAGCATGCAAACTCACCCATTCTCACGCCCTATAACTACAGCCCCACACTCTGTAATATCGCCGGGTTTGGCTCAACCGTTCTAAGCATTGCCGCAGCCTTGACCAAAGTCTCGCGGTATTCATCGGCAGGAACCGAATCCGAGACAATTCCACCCCCAGCGGAAACCGAAAGTGTATCACCATCCACGAGCATAGTGCGAATCCCGATTGCGGTATCCATTGCCCCGTTATCACCGAACCAACCGAAACCGCCGCAATATGCACCGCGCCGCATCGCTTCAAGTTCGTGAATAATTTCCATAGCCCGAATCTTAGGTGCCCCGGTGATAGATCCACCGGGAAACGCCTGACGCAAAACTTCTAGACTGGCAATAGAGTCTTGCGGCTCTGAAGTCACCGCTGAAACCAGGTGATGCACCGTTGCATAAGATTCGATTTGCCACAGTTCCGGCACCTGCACACTTCCGACTTTTGCCGTGCGCGACAGATCATTACGCAGCAAATCGACAATCATCAGATTCTCGGCCCGGTCTTTGATGCTGTGGCACAGTTCTTCTGCCAATGTACGATCTTTTACCGGATCAGTGCTGCGGGGGCGCGTGCCCTTAATCGGACGGGTTTCCACATGGCGCACGCCATCAACAACATCAATACGCAAGAATCGCTCCGGCGATGAAGAAACCACCGCGCGTTCCGCATCCACTGCAAAATAGGCTGCAAACGGTGCTGGATTATTCCGGCAAAGTTTACGAAACAAACCGAAGGCCGACATGCCAAATGGGCGCGGAGCCGTCAAACGTTGCGCAATGTTTGCTTGGAAGATATCCCCGGCACGGATGTATTCCAAAGTACGGCGGATGCGCGACTCATAGTCTTCTTGTGTCCAGTCTGCCGTCCATTGCGTTGCACCCCAACTTTCCGTCGGCAAAGTGTCCGGCGCCGCATGGATTTCGTCCATGCAGGCTTGCGCACGTTGGTGGGCCAGATGCGACCATTTCTGATCTTCCATTGCCGGATCACCAACCGCAAGCACAGCCGCTGTTTTGGTCGGCAAATGAAATACGGCCACGGCATCAAAAAAACCAACCAACATGTCCGGCAAGGTCGGACCATTGGCACATGGCTCCGGCAGGCTTTCCACCTGTCCACCCAGTTCGTAGCCCAAATACCCCATGCCCCCGCAACCAAACGGCCCAAACGGGATAGAGGCAGCGGATTGCCGCTTGGTCAACACGGCTTGAAGGTCGGCAAAACCTGAAGAGATCAATTGGGTCGGAGATAAACCAAGAAAAGCATACTCACCACCAATCAACATTGCGGCCCCGGAGCGCAACGCCGCCGGAGCAAACACGGCAAACGGATCACGCCAAGCAAATGGCATAACAACAGGAGATTGGAAAAGAGCCACGGATAACGCCTACAAATTCGGGAGCACGCGATCCGGTGGACGGTGCCCATCAACAAAGGTTTTAATATTGATCAAAACCTTTTGTCCCATTTCCGTGCGAGCCTCAACCGTTGCCGAACCCAAGTGCGGCATCAGGACCACGTTTTCAAGGTCAAGGAATCTGGGGTTCACTTTTGGCTCATTTTGAAAAACATCGAGCGCGGCCCCAGCGATTTTCCGTTCCCGCAGCAAATCTGCCAGCGCGTCTTCGTCAATCACTTCCCCGCGGGCCGTATTGATCACGACCGAAGTCGGGCGCAGTAATGACAAACGATCGCGGTTCAACAACAAATGGGTGGACGGAGTATGCGGACAATGGACTGAAATAATATCCATGCGCGGCAACATTTGGTCCAAATCATCCCAGTACGTTGCTTCCAACGCGTCCTCGACACTTGGGTGCAGGCGACGACGATTGTGGTAGTGAACCGACATCCCAAAGGTCCGCGCCCGTTCTGCCACAGCCTGACCTATACGCCCCATGCCAATAATACCAAGGCGTTTGCCGGATACGCGGGTGCCAAGCATTACGGTCGGCCCCCAACCGTCCCACTGCCCGCTCCGCAAAAGACGTTCGCCTTCCATAAGCCGTCGCGGCACAGCCAGCAACAGAGCCATAGTCATGTCAGCCGTGTCTTCCGTAAGAACATCTGGGGTATTGGTAACGGTCACACCATGCTTTTGCGCGGCATTCACATCAATATGATCGGTGCCAGCGCCAAAATTGGCAATCAGGCGGAGCTTGCCTTCTGACGCGGCGATAACATCTGCATCGACCACATCTGTGACAGTTGGCACCAGCACTTCGGCTTCGGTGTCTTTCAACAGAGCCGATAATTCCGCTTTACTCATACTATGGTCATCAACGCTGAGCCGTACGTCAAACAGCTCTTTCATGCGAGTCTCAATGGTCTCCGGCAAACGCCGTGTGACGATGACGATGGGTTTTTTCATGACGAGTCTCTCCCAAGTCGCGACGAAACCAATACTTCGACCGCACCACGCACACTTAGCAATTCAGCCAATTTTTGTCCAGCATACATGGAGTCGGAGACGGCATTTTCAGAGTGAGGGTCTTTTCCCCAAACCGGTTGAGATCATGATGCGGAACGCGCATAGTATGGCTATAATGACACCCCAACTATCAACAACTCAATCAAAAGGTAAGTATCTTCTCATGAAGTCTGCACTGAAACGCGTCAGTTTGGGCATGTTGGCTGTTATCGCCTGTGCTGCCATCCTTGGCAGGCCCGAACCCGTTCTGGCCCAGACCAAATCCTCCGTCCACTTGCCTCGATTTGTTTCGCTACGCGCAACCCGCGTCCACCTGCGGAAAGGACCGGGTATCCGTTTCCCCATTGAATGGGTCTATTTGCAACGAGACCTGCCCATGGAGATTATTCAGGTATTTGACAACTGGCGTCGTGTACGTGATTGGCAGGGCACAGAAGGTTGGGTTTATCACAGCATGCTGTCTGGTAAACGTACCTTTCGTGTAACGAAGAACCTCACCATACTGCGGCAGAGCTCTGACCCACGCAGCACCCCATTAGCAAAACTTGAAACCGGGGTCGTCGGACGGTTGGAAAGTTGTGCAGCCGCTGCCACCGTTTGCAAGGTCTCCCTTGGTGGGATGACGGGGTGGTTGCCAAAGTCCGATTTCTGGGGAGCCTATCAGGGGGAAGAGGTGAAATAATCCTCTTTATCTTCTTTGCTCATGCAAAAAGGGACCCAACCGGGTCCCTTTTTGCATGGAGCGCGCAAACAAATTATGCGTCTTGCAAACGAACGATCACATCAATCCGTTTCAATTTTTTGCCCTCAGGAACCGGAACGTGTCCTGTGACCTGAAGCGTATTTTCAGGAACATCTTCCAAAATACCGGAGGCTTCATCAAAGTAATGATGGTGACCGGACATATTGGTGTCAAAATAGGAAGAACCGGAATCCACAACAATTTCACGGAGCAATCCAGCCTCGGTAAACTGATGCAAGGTATTGTAAATTGTCGCCAAAGAGACACGGATGCTTTCTTCCAAAGCTTCTTTAGCAGCATCTCGGCAGTAATATGGCGGTCCGGATTCTCAAACAACAGCTTAGCCAACGCCATGCGTTGACGGGTTGGGCGCAAATTAACGGAGCGCAATTGCTCCAATACTTGCGAGAAAGGCCGATTTTGATTACGCATATTCACCTCGGTGCGCGAAATTGACTTTTGCCAATTCCCTTAATTCAATACATCTTGTTGCGGATTATTTCTAAAAAAGCGCATAAATGCAATAAAAGAAGCCGTCAAATAGTCCATTTGGCGGCTTCTTGTTTACGATATTATGCAAAACCTGCGGTTAACCGCCTGCAACGATCCGTTCAACCAGCTCTTTAACCGTCGGAATATGCCCCCCGGCATAGAACGGATCGGTTTTAAAGCGGTGAGCATTATGACCCGCAAACATCAACTCGTTTTCCACGTCGTTGGTATGCGCAATATTTTGCAACGTTTTCTGAATACAGAAGGAACGCGGATCAGCGCGGCGACCCGTGCTGTGGTCCTCAGAATGCTGATTCCAGTTAGAGAATTGACATTGGGACAAACAGCCCATGCAATCGGCCTGATTCTTAACGATCTGACGCCCACTGACCGGCGTCACGAATACAGCCGTTTCATCCGGGGTTCGCAACGGTTCCGTAAACCCTGCCGCCATCCATGCCTCTGCTTTTGGCTTGTCCTCTGGCTTGACATACAAAATGCGGCCACGACGACCATAAGCCACTTCAGCACTGAATTCCTCATCCGCTTCGTTGCGAACTGGGATTTGCCGTTCAGAGCGCGCGACCAAGTCATTGAGGAAATCATTCTTGACCGCAGAGGAATAGAACCCGGTCGGGCTGAAACGATGCAGCAATACATCACCCGGTTCGAGTTCCAACAAACGTTGTTTCCACGCCATCGGAATCGGGCTTTCCTGCGTCAACAGCGGACGCGTACCAAATTGGAAGGCGATCGGGCCCAATTCAGGATTATCGATCCAATCCTGCCAATCCGCCAATGACCAGACCCCACCAGCCATAATGATCGGGGTCGAATCCAACCCAACAGACCGCATTTCCTTACGCAGCTGCAAAACCCGCGGATACGGATCTTCCGGCGTAAACGGATCTTCACTATTGGACAGTCCATTATGCCCACCGGCAAGCCACGGATCTTCATAGACCACACCGCCAAGCCATTCCGGCTGCTTGTTATAGGAACGCTTCCACAACGCCCGGAAAGCACGACCAGAGGACACAATTGGATAATAGTAAATGCCGAAGCGTGCTGCGATCTCGGACACCTTGTACGGCATACCCGCACCACAGGTCACACCGTGAACCAGTCCTTTTGCCCCTTCCAGAATTCCTTCCAGAATCGGCTCGCAACCGCCCATCTCCCACAATACATTCATGTGGATACGGCCCTGACCGCCAGAAATATCATTGGCGATTTTGGCCTGAGCGATGCCACCGGCAACACCAAATTTAATGAGTTCCTGATGACGCTCGGCTCGGGTCTTCCCCGTATAGACGACCGGAACAATATTTCCGCTTTCGTCGTAATAGTCAGCGTTCACACCAGAAAACGTGCCAACACCACCGGTAGCGGCCCACGCACCCGCACTTTGACCAGTGGATACGGCAATGCCCTTACCGCCTTCAACTAAAGGCAAAACGGACTTACCCGAAATCACAAGTTTATTGAGGGCTTTCACGCCACCAATCTCCACCCGAGCCAACGCACCGGAGGTCCGGCAGTTGGAATTTCAACACACACACCGAAGACACGCCTATGCGTTCTTGGCGACGACTGCTGCGCGACCCCCTACATAGCTCTCTGGCTTTTGGCGGCAGCCTACCTATCGGCAGTGAGGAACGTGTACCCCAGCCTTCACAGAATTGCAACGAAGACAAGGGAACGACGCCCATCATTTTCTTGGTTCACCGCCACCCCATATCGGGATGGCGGTGAATTCAACAGGTTATGCCGGTTGAATTTCTTCGCCGGTTTCTTGATCGACCTGCTTCATGGACAATTTGACTTTGCCACGGTCATCAAAGCCCAACAGCTTGACCTTAACAGTGTCGCCCATTTTCACCACATCGCTCGGATGATTGACGCGGGACTGTGCCATTTCAGACACGTGCACCAGGCCATCACGGCTGCCCATGAAGTTCACGAACGCACCGAAATCCAGCACCTTCACCACTTTACCGGTGTAGATCACACCAACTTCCGGTTCTGCGGTAATGCCTTTGATCCAATCGATCGCTTGCTTCTGTGCATTCGCATCAACGGCGGCAACACGAATGGTACCATCGTCTTCGATGTCGATTTTACAGCCTGTGGTTTCACAGATTTCGCGAATCACCTTACCACCGGAACCAATCACGTCGCGGATTTTGTTCTTCGGAACGGTAAGGGTTGTGATTTGCGGTGCGTTGCCATTGACTTCGCTGCGGGATGTATCCATTGCCTTAGCCATTTCGCCAAGGATATGCATACGACCGTCACGAGCCTGACGCAGAGCAATTTCCATGATTTCCTTGGTAATGGATGTAATTTTGATATCCATCTGCAAGGAAGTAATACCATTTTCCGTACCGGCGACTTTGAAGTCCATATCACCAAGGTGATCTTCATCACCCATGATGTCGGACAACACAGCAAAGCGGTCGTCTTCCTTAATCAGACCCATGGCGATACCAGCAACCGGGCATGGCAGCGGCACACCTGCATCCATCATGGACAAAGATGACCCACACACAGTTGCCATGGAACTGGAACCGTTAGATTCGGTGATCTCGGAAACAATACGAATGGTGTACGGGAAATCTTCGGCTTTCGGCAACAACGGCTTAACAGCGCGCCATGCCAATTTACCGTGACCGATTTCACGACGGCCCGGAGAGCCCATACGGCCTGCTTCACCGACAGAGTACGGCGGGAAGTTGTAGTGCAACATGAAGTTATTGCGGTATTCGCCTTCAAGTGCGTCAACGATTTGTTCGTCTTGCCCGGTACCCAGCGTGGTTACAACCAAACCTTGGGTTTCGCCACGGGTAAACAAAGCAGAACCATGTGCACGCGGCAAAATGCCGACTTCACATTCGATCGGACGAATTTGCTCACCAGTACGACCATCAATACGCACGCCGGTATCCAAAATTGCATTTCGGACAACGTCAGCTTCCATATCTTCGAAGATCGACTTGGCGTTGGCTTCGTCAACCGTGGTTTCGTCCAACAGGGCGATCCCTTCGGCGCGGACAGCTTTAACGGCGTCCTGACGTTCCAGTTTTGCCTTAATGCTGTAAGCTTCGGCGAATTTTTCTTTCAGGCCCAATTCATTGAATTTGGCGCGAGTGATTTCAAATTCCGGTGCTTCCGCCAGCAATTCGCGCGGCTCTTTCGCGCATTCTTCTGCCATGGAGATGATCAGATCAATCACCGCTTGGAAAGCGTCGTGACCAAAGTTCACCGCGCCCAGCATGACGTCTTCGGACAGTTGGTTGGCTTGGCTTTCCACCATCAGCACGCCTTCGCGCGTACCAGCAACCACCAAATCCAGTTCAGAAACTTTGGTGTCATTGACAGACGGGTTCAGTACATATTCACCGTTCTGGTAGCCAACGCGTGCAGCACCAATCGGGCCAAGGAACGGCAGACCGGAAATGGTCAACGCCGCAGAAGCACCAATCAGGGACACGATGTCCGGGTTATTTTCCATATCGTGGCTCAGAACCGTACACACGATTTGGGTTTCGCACTTGTAACCTTCGGCAAACAGCGGACGGATCGGACGGTCGATCAAACGGCTGACCAGGGTTTCATTCTCGGACGGACGACCTTCACGTTTGAAAAAACCACCCGGAATTTTACCGGCAGCGAAGGCTTTTTCTTGGTAGTTCACGGTCAGCGGGAAGAAATCCTGCCCCGGTTTCGGTGCTTTTGCACCCACAACCGTACATAAAACAGTGGTTCCACCCAGAGTAGCCATAACGGCACCGTCGGCTTGGCGAGCGACCTTGCCGGTTTCCAGCACCAGCTTGCAGCCACCCCAGTCCATTTCGCGACGAGTCACATTGAAAAGAGACATTTAGTAAATCCTTTGGGTTTTCTTCGGGATAACCCTCAATCCCGCACCGCCCTTTGCGGTGCTCTTTGATCCATAACGTACGTACAAGCGAGGGGGGCTTCAGAATATCACAACTGATCAGGGAAAGAAGCCCACACTCCATATATGCAAATCGGTGGAACACCCATGGCATTCCACCGATCCGGTCTTTTGATTAACGGCGCAGACCAAGCCGTTGAATCAGGGTAGTGTAGCGGCTAACTTCCTTACCCTTAACGTAGTCGAGCAAGCGACGACGCTGACCAACCATCACCAGAAGACCACGGCGGGAATGGAAATCCTTTTTGTGGGTTTTCAGGTGTTCGGTCAGGTTAACGATCCGTTCGGACAGAACTGCAATTTGCACTTCCGGCGAACCAGTGTCACCTTCGTGGGTTGCGAATTCTTTGATCAGCTCTTGCTTGCGCTCTTGAGTAATCGACACCGATTTTCTCCATCAGTTGGAATGATCATGTATAACGCGCACGGGTTTCAGCCGTCCGGCCTCCGTACGCGCAATGGCAATCAGCTTGTCTCCACACATGGCCCGTAAAACCGGAACAGTGGACATATCAGCGGGACAGTTGGACCGCTGCACAATCGGCAGCAACGCCAAGGACTGTCCATGATGCAGCTGACGGGCTTCAACTTCGGTCAAGGCCAGCGCCGGGATGTCGTCCAGCGCGGTCACGACAGAGTGTAAAAGCCCTGAAGTTGGCGCACTATGCCCGAGGGACACAAGTTTATCCAGCGAAATCGCATGGGCTTCGGTAAATGGTCCACACCGTGTTCGGCGTAAAGCCGACACATGCGCAACCGTGCCAAGAGCCGCTGCAATATCACGCGCCAAGGATCGGATATAGGTACCTTTGCCGCAATCTGCCGTAAATATTGCATGATCTGCGTCAGGCATTTCTTCAAGGCGAAGGTCATAGACCGTCACCTCGCGTGGTTTCATTTCCGGTTCCTGCCCATCCCGCGCCAAATCATAGGCACGTGCACCCTGAATCTTGATGGCGGAATAGCGGGGCGGAATCTGCTGTATATCACCGATAAAACCCGACAAAACCGCACGAATCGACGCTTCATCAGGCCGAATGTCAGAGGTTGCGATCACATCGCCTTCCACATCATCCGTCGCCGTCGCAACGCCCCAGCGGGCAGTAAAACGATAGGACTTACGCCCATCCATGACGAATGAAACGGTTTTAGTGGCCTCACCAAAGGCAATGGGCAAAATCCCCGTCGCAAGCGGGTCCAGAGTCCCGCCATGCCCAGCCTTGTTCGCATTGAATGCACGCCGGACTTTCGCCAGCGCAGTTGTCGAGCCCATGTCATAGGGCTTATCCAAAACAAACCAGCCGTCTATTTGATCACCGCGCCGTTTTCGCGCCATACAGCACCCTGTCGATACATTTCACGCGGGGTCATCCCGCAACAGCGTAGGGGCACAGGCATACTACCCGTGCCCAATTCCAGTCCTGACCTTAATCAGTCCTCTTCTTGGCCTGATTCAAGCTCATCACCATGATTAAGGTCGCGGGCCACTTCCGGGCGGCGCAAGACTTCATCAATGTGGCTGGCCTCATCGAAACTGTCATCCGCAAGGAACTTCAGCTTCGGGGTATATTTCATTTTGATTTTACGCGCGATCAGCTTGTTGAGGTGTCCAGCATTGCGGCGCAGAGCCTCCAGCACTTCTTCCAGACGCAACCCACCAAGAGACATGACAAACGCCGTGGCATGGCGCATATCCGGGCTGACCCGAACCTCGGAAACCGTCACCGGAACCGTATCCAGCACCGAATCATGCATTTCACCACGTTCCAAAGCCTGTGCCAGAATGTGGCGAATTTCTTCACCGACACGCAACTGACGCTGAGACCGTTCCTGTGCCATGTTTCACCTTCCATAAAAGAAAAATGGAGCGGTCGCGCACAAAGCACGCCGCCCCAATTTCAATACCGTCTTACAAGGAAACAGCGATTTCCTCGATTTCGTAGCACTCGATCACATCACCGACCTGAATGTCGTTGTAGTTCTCGAAGGACATACCGCACTCGTACCCTTCGCGGACTTCTTTCGCGTCGTCCTTGAAGCGTTTGAGTTGGCTGAGCGACCCTTCGTGGATAACCACGTTGTCACGCAGCAAGCGGACCTTCGCACCACGACGAACGATGCCTTCGGTAATCATACAGCCAGCCACACGACCAACTTTGGTGATGTTGAAGGCTTGGCGGACTTCGGCGTAACCGATGAACTTCTCGCGCAGTTCCGGCGCCAACATACCAGACAGAGCGTTTTTCATGTCTTCCGCAACATCATAAATGATGGAGTAGTAGCGGATTTCCTGATTTTCGCGACGGGCCAAATCACGGGCCATGGCATTGGCACGCACGTTAAAGCCGATAATCAGGGCTTTGGATGCATTGGCCAAAGTCACGTCGGACTCGTTGATGCCACCCACGGCAGAGTGCAAAATCCGAACCTTGACGTCGTCGTTGCCGATTTTCTCCAAAGTTCCGACCAGTGCCTCGACCGAGCCTTGAACGTCGGCCTTGACCACCACCGGGAATTCCTGGATTTCGCCAGCCTTGATCTGTGCGAACATCTCTTCCATGGAAGAGCGAGCGCTCTTGACCTGCAGGGTTTCACGTTCTTTGCGCTGACGGTACTCGGCAATTTCACGAGCTTTTTGCTCATGCTCAAGCACGGCAAAGTCATCACCCGCACCCGGCGTACCTTGGAAACCGATAACCTCGACCGGAGTTCCCGGACCTGCGGATTTCAGTTTTTGTCCACGGTGATCGGTCATGGCACGCACACGGCCCCATTCCTTACCGCCGACAAAGATATCACCGATGTTCAAAGTACCGCGTTGGACCAGAACCGTGGCAACAGAACCACGACCAGTTTCCATACGAGCCTCAACGATCACACCTTGTGCTTCACGATCCGGGTTCGCTTTCAGTTCCAGCATTTCGGCTTGCATCAGGATGGCTTCTTCAAGACCTTCCAGATTCAAACGCTGTTTTGCTGACACTTCGACGCACTGCACATCACCGCTCAGGCTTTCCACGATAATTTCGTGTTGCAACAGTTCCGTACGAACCCGATCCGGATCAGCACCCGGCTTATCGATTTTGTTAATGGCGACAATGATCGGCACTTTCGCGGCTTTCGCATGGCGAATGGCCTCCACTGTTTGCGGCATGATGCCGTCATCAGCAGCCACAACAAGGATCACGATATCGGTCACACTTGCACCACGGGCACGCATCGCCGTAAAGGCTTCGTGACCGGGGGTATCAATAAAGGTGATACGATCACCGCTGGCGACCTGCACCTGATACGCACCGATATGTTGAGTAATCCCACCGGCTTCGCCAGCGGCGACATCGGTTGACCGCATCGCATCCAGCAAAGAGGTTTTACCATGGTCAACGTGGCCCATAACCGTCACCACAGGCGGACGAGACAACATGGATGCCGGGCTGTCATCAACAGATTTGATGACATCCTCAATATCGGAATCTGCCACGCGTTTGATGGTGTGACCGAATTCAGAAATGACCAGCTCTGCCGTATCAACATCAATGATCTGGTTGATATTCACCATGACGCCCATTTGCATCAAGGCTTTGATCACATTTGCACCACGTTCCGCCATCCGGTTGGCAAGATCCTGAACGCTAATGGTTTCCGGCACAACAACTTCGCGGACGATTTTTTCCTGCGACTTGTTCTTTGCCATCTGTTTTTGGCGTTCTTTTTCCCGTGCACGGCGCACGGAAGACAAGCTACGACCGCGTTCTTCCCGATCCTCATCAGACAGAGCAGCCGTAATCGTCAGCTTACCGGAACGGCGACGTTGCCCGCCACCTTTCTTCGGAGCCGGAACTTTTGGCGTCGGAGCTGCGACGACACCACCTTTGGCAGGCTTACGGCGCCCCTTAGCATCCCCATCCGATGAATCAGCCTCATCCCCTTTGGGTGCTGCTTTTTTGATGGGTTTTTGGGCTTTGCGCGCATCCTGAACCTTAGCGTCGCCGTCGACATTCCCGCCGCTTTTGGCCGCACGTGCCGCAGCTTCAGCAACTTTTTCTGCTTCTTCTGCTGCTTTGCGCTTGGCGTCTTCTTCGGCTTTGCGTTGGGCCTCTTCCTCGGCCTGACGCTTCGCTTCTTCCTCAGCCTGACGACGTGCTTCTTCTTCAGCCTGCTCGACCTGACGTTTGGCTTCTTCTTCAGCCTTACGCTTGGCATCCTCGATCGCCTGACGCTTGGCTTCTTCTTCAGCCTTGCGGGCTTCCTGCAAGACACGCAGACGCTGGGCCTTTTCCTGATTGGTCAACAGACCATCATCAGCATCCCTGCCGCCATTACGTCCATTGGTAGAGATCGAGCGTTTCCGCCGGACTTCCACTTTGACCTCTTTGGAACGGCCATGTGAGAAGCTCTGGCGAACACGGCCTTTCTCGACCGTCTTTTTCAACTCCAGAGTCTTTTTGCCCAAGGACAAAGGAGCTTTCTTTTCGTTATCCGTAGTATCGTCCGCCATCACTACCCTGATCTATCTTCATCGCGCCATGATTGACGCCTATTCGTCTTCCGCTTCGCAATATGCCGCGTACCGCGCCATATCCCGAGCAATGCGTTTTCCAAGAGGGCACGCATCCACCCAAACGTGAACCGCCCGTTCCCGGGCAAAGGGCAACCCTAGTTCGTCTGCCGTCAAGGCTTCCGCAACCTGCTGCACCATCTTTTCCGACCGCCGGACATGAGCGGCAATTTTCTGCCGCCCATCGGCTTTGCCGTCCTTCGCCGTAATCAGATATCCTGATCGGGTGCCAATAGCCGCCGCTACCTTGTCAAAGCCACATATGGCCTTGCCGGAGCGCCGCGCCAGCCCCAATCCGTTCTGACAACGCTGCAACAGCAACCGTCCAATCAGATCGGCTAAATCATCCTGTACCTTCACCGCACGACGCGCGCCACGGTGAAAAGCCTTACGTTTGATCGCCGTTTCTACCACATCCCGGCGCGCACTCAACCAAAATCCCCGCCCCGGGAGTTGTTCATCCAAATCAGGGACTACCTGATCTTCCGGTCCGACCACGAAACGGAGCAGACCTATCTTGGATTGGCTATCCCCCAGCACCAAACATCGGCGCTGGGATGATGTATCCGTATCTGCCTGATTTTCAGGCGTTTTAGGCGTCTTCGCCATCGACTTCGGCTGCCTCGTCTTCTTCGGCGAACCAATGCGCACGTGCGGCCATGATGATCTCGTTCGCGGTATCTTCGTCCAAATCATCGGACCCGAGAATTTCGATCAATTCATCGCTCGCTAGGTCAGCCAGATCATCCAGAGTTTTGACTCCGGCTTCACCCAACTTCACCACGCGCAGCGGGTTCAAACCTTCATGCGCTGCCAGTTCGTCCGTCACACCCAAAGCAATACGACGATCCAGAGCTTCGCGGTCGCGTTGTTCCAGATATGCCAAAGCACGGCTTTGCAGTTCCAAGGCAACTTCGTCGTCAAAACCTTCGATATCGCCCAAATCCTGTGTCGGAACGTAGGCAACTTCCTCAAGCGAGGTAAAGCCTTCGTTGATCAGCAAGTGTGCGATCACATCATCCACATCCAATGCTTCGATGAACATGGTGGACCTTGCTTTCACTTCTTCGTGACGACGATCGGATTCTTCTTGTTCGGTCAGGATATCAATATCCCAGCCAGTCAACTGTGAAGCCAAACGTACGTTTTGTCCGCGACGACCGATAGCGAGAGACAATTGGTCATCAGGAACCACAACTTCAATACGGTTGGTTTCCTCGTCCATCACGACTTTTGCGACTTCAGCCGGAGCCAATGCATTCACGATGAAGGTCGCCGGATCTTCAGACCACTGGATAATGTCGATCTTCTCGCCTTGCAGCTCACCGACAACTGCCTGCACCCGAGACCCGCGCATACCAACACAGGCACCGACCGGATCAATGGAATGGTCATTGGACAATACGGCAATTTTTGCACGAGACCCCGGATCACGGGCCACCGACTTGATTTCGATGATGCCGTCATAAATTTCCGGCACTTCCGAAGCAAACAGCTTTGCCATGAATTGCGGATGTGTCCGGGACAGGAAAATCTGCGGTCCGCGTTGCTCCTGACGCACGGACATAATATACGCCCGCACCCGGTCACCAGTGCGGAATGTTTCGCGCTGGATCAATTCATCGCGGCGCAGCATGGCTTCCGCACGACCAAGATCAACATAGACATTGCCAAACTCAACCCGTTTGACCACGCCGTTAACCACTTCACCGGTCCGATCCTCAAATTCTTGGAACTGACGCAGACGTTCAGCATCACGCACACGTTGAACAATGACTTGCTTCGCGGTCTGTGCGGCAATACGTCCAAAATCAATGGGCGGCAACGGATCAACAATAAACTCACCGACCGGAACATCGTAACCACGTACTTTTGCCTCTGCCGGCGTCATCTGTACGTTTTCGTCTTCAATTTCTTCGACGATTTCGATGTACCGGGCCAAGCGAATCTCGCCGGTCTTGCGGTCAATGTTTGCGCGAATATCGTAGTCATGACCATATTTGGAGCGTCCTGCCTTCTGAATGGCAGATTCCATGGCCTGAATGACCTCATCACGATCAATCCCCTTATCACGCGCAACCGCATCGGCTACTTGAAGCAATTCGGGGCGTGGCATCGCCGCTGTACGTTCCATAGCGTCCTTCCGGAATTGTGGCTTCGGCCTTATTGGCCTTCGCTCTCTTGGCTATTTTGTTCGGCTTGTGCTGCCGCAATCAATTCGTCGGTCAACACCAGCTTGGCTCGTGCAAAATTGTGGAATCCAATGGCTACGTCGCCCCCCTCATCAAGGGTCATGGCGATATCACCATCATCGGTCAACCCAAGCAACCGCCCGCGATACCGTCGACGCCCATCCACCGGCATGGTGGTTTCAAGCTTAATAATATACCCGGCAAAACGGGTGAAATCATCACGACGCGTTAAAGGGCGGTCCAGTCCCGGGGAACTAACCTCCAGATTGTATTGGCTGGAAATCGGGTCTTCGACATCCAAAAGGGCAGACACCGTGCGGCTGATATCCGCGCAGTCTTCAACCGTCATGTCCTTACGATCTGCACGCTCTGCCATAATTTGGAGCGTCTTTGTGGTATTGCCCGTGTACTGCACGCGCACCAGTTCGTAACCCATATCGGCGAGCGACGGCGTAATCATGTCCGCCACGACCTTTGTCACATCCATAGAAATCTCGATTTCCTGCGTTTAAAATTCCTGCGTTCACACAAACAAAAAAAGCGGGCCACCGGCCCACTTCCGTATTCAGGCCCCAAGCCCAATAACAAGAATGTGCGCACCAAATGTATAGAAGTGCGCACATTTGTAAAGCAAAAACGACAACGCCCTCCGACGGGGAAGCCGTACCTATCGGTTTCCTAAGGACAAAGGATCAGGGCCGTGCTTTCCGCGTAAAGCGCAAAACATGGGGCACCCGGCCTTCACGCAGGGCTTTGGCCTCATAACGAGTCGGAACCCAATCCGCCGGACGGTCCAGCCAATCTTTTGGCTCCTCCGCCTGCCAGTCAAAATCCGGATGATCCATTAAATGCTGCAAAGTCCAGCGAACATAGGTCATGTCATCACTGGCAACCCGGAATTCTCCACCGTCCTTCAGCAGGCGCGAAACCTGTGCCAAATTCTTTGGCCCGATGAAGCGACGCTTCGCCATACGGGTTTTCGGCCACGGGTCCGGGAACAGCAGAAACACACGATCCAAACTTTGATCCGGCAAAGACGGTAGCACCAAGCGCGCATCACCGTGATGAACACGCACGCTGTCTTCTGCCGGGGTTTCATGAATCAGGGACAACAACCGTGCCACCCCATTCAAGAAAACCTCGATCCCGATAATTCCCACATCTGGATTGGCTGCAGCCTGTCCGGCAAGATGCTCACCGCCGCCGAACCCGATTTCCAGCCAGACTTGCTTTGGCGTCATACCGAAAATCGCAGTCGGGTCCACACGGGCCCCGTCTTCAGGCAAGGGATAGGCAATCTGCGGCAGAAAATCATCCATCAAACGCGCACGGCCCGGGCGCAGGGCTTTACCTTTGCGCCGACCATAAAAGTGGGGGCGCCGCTCCGGGTGCCCCCCTTCTGTATTTGTCTTGGTTTCGTCAGACATATCCGTCTCAACGTTATCCTGATATTAAGGCAAAAGTTTTTGCAGTTCCGGCACCAGGTCGGTTTTCTCCCAAGAGAAACCGCCATCTGCATCCGGCTCGCGACCAAAGTGACCATAGGCCGCAGTGCGCGCATAAACCGGCTTATTCAGTTGCAGGTGCTGGCGAATACCACGTGGGCTCAGGTTCATCAGGTCCTGAAGCGCATGGCTCAATTTTGCTTCGTCAACTTTGCCGGTACCATAGGTTTCAACATAAACTGACAACGGCTTAGACACGCCAATGGCATAGGACAGTTGGATCAGGCAACGTTGCGCCAAACCGGCAGCCACCACGTTTTTCGCAAGATAACGAGATGCATAGGCTGCGGACCGGTCAACCTTGGTCGGATCTTTACCAGAGAACGCACCGCCACCATGGGGAGCAGCACCGCCATAGGTGTCCACAATAATTTTGCGCCCGGTCAGACCTGCATCGCCATCAGGTCCACCGATAACAAAACGTCCGGTCGGGTTGATGTAAAGCTCTTCTTCCGGCGGCATCCAGCCTTCCGGTAGAGTCTGCGCAATAAACGGCTTCACCAGACGCCGCACATCTTCCTGAGAAACTTGCTCGGCATGCTGCGTAGAGACAACGACGGAGGAAACCCCCACCGGGCGACCCTCTTCGTAGCGCATAGTGACCTGAGCCTTGGCATCCGGTCCAAATTCCGGGCGTTCACCGGAGTGGCGGGCCTCTGCCATGGATTTCAGAATTTTATGGGAATACATGATCGGCGCGGGCATCAGCTCCGGGGTTTCATCCACCGCATAGCCAAACATGATGCCCTGATCTCCGGCACCTTCATCCTTATCTTCGGCGGCATCAACGCCAACCGCAATATCACAGGACTGCTGGTGCAGATATACATCCACTTCGCAATTGGCGTGGTGGAAACCATCTTGTTCGTAACCGATTGCCTTCACAGCATCGCGGGCAACTTGTTCCAATTTTTCATTGGTAATGCCTTCTGGACCCCTGACTTCACCGGCCAACACAATGCGATTAGTCGTGGTCAAGGTCTCACAAGCGACCCGCGCTTCGGGATCGGCGGCCAAGAATGTATCAACTACGGCATCGGAAATACGGTCACAAACTTTATCAGGATGACCTTCTGATACGGACTCACTCGTAAACAGGTAGTTCGACTGAAACACCGAAACCCCCCATATCAAAAAAGTTGCATATGCAGCCCGGAAAGCGAAACTGCGCGTGAACAGTGCGGATCAACATATCATCCCGCAGGCGCAGAAATACTGTGTGTCAATCCAATTACGTCAAAACAGACGAGGCTACACGATCTAAACGATGTGCAGCCTCTTTGCAAGTCTGTCTCAATATTTTCTAATCTGGCAACTGACTACTCAGAACCACTTTCCGCAGTCAGAATATCTTCCTGTGCGCTCGCCAAAGCCTTTGCCAAGTCAAAAACCCGACGACGGATCGTGGAATCCTGAATGCGATAATAGGCACGCACAAGCTCCAGCGTTTCCCTCTTGGTTAGGGGGTCAGCCTCGGCTGCTGCTGGTTCTTCTGCCAAACCGGAAATCAAACGCGGGCTCAGTTCCGCCACGTTATCGCCCATGTCTTCGTAAAAGAAGCTGACAGGCACATCAAGCACGCGGCTCAAATCCCAAAGGCGACTTGCGCCCACACGGTTTGTGCCACGTTCATATTTTTGAACCTGTTGAAAGGTTAGCCCCAAGGCATCGCCAAGACGTTCTTGACTCATACCAAGCAAGGTGCGTCGCAAACGTATCCGTCCACCGACATGGACATCAACAGGGTTCGGATTTCCCTGCGGCGTGCGCCCTCGGGACGAACGACGCGGTGACACTGTGTTTTGTGTTGTTATCTTATCTGGCATTTCCCTCTCCTGTGGAATCTGCCGCCACCAGGTTTATGCATACGGTCTACAATCCGCGGCACTTTAAGCATGCAATAGTATGACCGTCAACTGAGAACACTCTCTACACACATACGTAGGTACTCAGATTAAAAGTGCAACTCATAAGACTGAACGCTGGAGATTTTTCCACATTCGCGACTGAATAAATGCCAAAAGGACGAATACAACCGCCATCAGCATCGGCACCCAATCACCACAGCGCGAATATAAGGTCTTAACCAATGGTTGCGGTAAGTATACATCAAGAACGCCTTTATGTCCCAATCCAATTTGCGCAACAACATGACCATACGGATCGACAACCCCACTGATGCCAGTATTGGCAGCACGCACGACCGGCAACCCCTGCTCAATGGCCCGCAAAACTGCCAAGGCAAAATGCTGATAGGGACCAGCACTCAGACCGAACCAACCGTCGTTGGTGACATTCAAAATCCAATCCGGTCGAGAACTCTGGTCAACCACCTGATTTGGAAAGATAATTTCATAACAGACCAAGGGGCTATATGGTGGCGTCCGTGGCAAGACAACTGTACGCGGCCCGGTCCCCGGCGTGAAATCCACACGCCCGGCTGTGAGTTTGGTCAGGGGGATATACTGACTGAATGGAACATATTCCCCAAATGGCACCAAATGGCTTTTGTCATACACACTGCCAATACCGCCGTGAGAATCAATTGCATAGACACTGTTCCACACTTGTAGAGGGTGGTTTTTCGGTGTGCGACGTGGTGACCCTGTGATCAACCACCCCTGCCTCGGCGCAGCCTGAGCCACCAACCTAAGATAGAATTCCCCTTCAGAATTCAGTGGATAAGTCACCGCAGTTTCCGGCCAAATAACATGCGTCACCCCAGACCATCCGGTTTGCTGCGACATCAAAATCATATTCAAGATGTCGTCATAACGCCGATCAGGCGCCCATTTTTCCGTTTGAGGAATATTTGGCTGTACTATTCGTAACTTCACATCCGGCTGATTGGGCAACGACTCGACCGGCAAGCGTTGCCATCCAATGCCGAGCTGCAGCCCCAAACCACATAATAGAACACAAAAGCCACGCAAGAATCTGCGCGAGTCGCCAAAGGCACCGAGCACTCCAGCAGCCGGGGCCGTCATCACCAAAACCGTGAAAAAGCTGAGGCCAAGCCCTCCGACATAAGCCGCACCCTGCGCCCAGATTGGGAAAGGTGCCCAAACAACACCCTGTCCATTCCATGGAAAGCCAGTGAAAATCCAGCCCCGCACCCACTCCATCAGCATCCAAGATGATGCAAATAAAACCCACGTCAAACTACCGGACGTCTTGAAACGACCCGCAAGCCAGAAGGCGGCTCCGATAAACAGACCCAGTCCAATACCCAATCCAGCCAGCGCAAACGGTATCAACCAGCCGTACAGGTCCGATTCAACCAAAAACGCATAGGACACCCAATACAGACCGGCAGCGAAATACCCGATGCCAAATCCCCAACCGATCCTGAACCGGAACTTGCCGGATTCAACCCGCGATGGGTGCGCCCACATGTAATAAATCAGCGACCACGTCACCGGCAGGCACCACACCCAAGACAAAGGCGGCAGTGCCGTCGTACTGAACGCGCCGCAAAGTATGGCGAGCCAGAATTTACGTCGCAACACAGCATCCGCCAGCTTGGCCCACGGATGGGAGGTCATCATACCTCGTAATCCTGATCATAGACCCGTCGTGGGATGTTCCGTACGCGAATACGTTTGATCCGGCGCGGGTCAGCATCAACGATCTGAAACTCTATACCGGACGCATGGGGGATAAGCTCGCCCCGCCCCGGGATATGCCCAGCCAACAAGAAGACAAGGCCGCCAAGCGTATCAATGTCATCCCGTTCTTCATCCCGCAGGATCGGGCCAACGGCCTCTTCAAAGTCTTCCAACTGGACGCGGGCATCGGCTTCCAGCACAGTATCCGAGCGGAAGACCAACTCCGGCTCCGGGTCCATATCGTGTTCGTCTTCGATTTCGCCGACAATTTCTTCCACAAGGTCTTCGATGGTGATCAGGCCATCAATGCCGCCATATTCATCCACGACCAGTGCCATGTGTGTCCGTTTGACCCGCATTTCCAACAGCAAGTCCGTGACGCGCATGGATGGGGCGACAAACAGGATTGGGCGTAACATGGACTTAATGGTGACGGGGTCTTTGTTCACGATGTGGCGGACCGCATCCTTGATATGAATCAGCCCCAATGCATCATCAAGGGTTTCCCGATACACCGGAACCCGAGACACTCCCTCGTCCACCATTTGTTTCAAAAGATCGGGGAAATCCGTGTGGACGGCGACGCTGACAATGTCGGCGTGCGGCACCATTACGTCCTCGGCCTTCACATCTTGAAGGTGCAAAATATTACTGAGAAGCAGCCGTTCATGAGCATTGATCGGTGCATCGGCTTCCGAGCTTTCGTCAATCAGCTCTGCCAATGCCTCCCGGACTGTAGAATCCCCGCTGCCTGATGATCCCGTCCAAGGCAGGATAGCCCGGAATTTTTGCCACAGCGAAGTTGGTTCACTGCGGGAGGCAGCCTCACTGGAGCGAACGACCTCAGTGACAGATAAATCGGAGGAACGACTCTCGCTCTCCGAATCGGAGGCGGGGGGCACACCGTCTTGCATACTCTTTCAACCCTTCTTTATGACCCATCAGGGGTCGACAACGGCGCATAAGGATCATCAATCCCCAAAGCCGCCAACAAATCCGTTTCCAACCCTTCCATGTGTTCTGCATCTTCATCATCCACATGGTCAAAGCCAAGCAAATGCAAAATACCATGTAGTGTCAGGTGGATGAAATGGGCTTCGACTGTTTTTCCATCCTGTTCGGCCTCGCGCAGAACAGTTTCCAAAGCCAAGGCCAGATCACCAAGGGCAATTGGAACATCCGGGGCAGGAGGCGGAGGACAGTCATCATCCCACCATGTGGCAAAGGACAGCACATTGGTCGGCGCATCTTTTTGCCGATAATCCCGATTCAAATCCTGAACCGCTTGATCGTCAGTTAAACGGACTGCGATCTCGACCGGAGCCAACGTCCCGGCTTCATGCAAACAATCTGCAATTTCCAAGGCCACAACATGCCCGACCCGCGCCAAGGCATCCCGCCAACCGGGAACAGCAGCCTCCCACGCCTCATCGTAAGACACGGCGATGGTCCACGCCCCATCATCTGCAGCAATTTCCGCTACGCGATCCGGTTGGTCGGCAGTTTCATGAGTCATGGTTCAGTGTCCACCCTTCGGGTCTTCATACGGCGTATGCGGCGACCGTTTAGCGTAAGCTGCCACAATTCGTGCAACCAAACCATGGCGGACCACGTCCGCATCCGTGAATTCCATCACACCGATGCCGGGAACATTTTCAAGCGTTTCCAGTGCATCGCGCAAACCGGACCGGACACCCTTCGGCAGATCGACCTGGGTTAAATCGCCATTCACCACCATACGTGAACCCTCACCAAGGCGGGTCAACAGCATTTTCATCTGGATCGGTGTTGTGTTCTGCGCTTCATCAACAATCACAAATGCGTCGCTGAGCGTGCGTCCGCGCATAAACGCTAGCGGGGCAATTTCGATATCACCGGACTCCAGACGCTTCATAAGCTGATCCGCAGGCAACATGTCATTCAAAGCGTCATACAAAGGACGGAGATACGGATCGACTTTTTCCTTCAAATCCCCCGGCAAAAACCCAAGGTTTTCACCTGCTTCCACCGCCGGACGCGACAAAATAATTTTGGAAACCTCACCCTTCAGAAACTTCGAAACCGCCATCGCTACGGCAAGATAGGTTTTCCCTGTCCCCGCCGGACCCAGACCGAAAATCAAATCATGCCGATCCATTGCCTCCATGTACGCCGCTTGGTTCGGTGTGCGTGGATGGATGGTTTTTTTCCGGGTTTTGATGATCATGTCTGCGGCGTCAGGATTCAACACACCATCAGACGGGGTCGCCTGAGCCGACATCCGCACCGCTGCATCCACATCGGCCTGTGCAATTCCCTGCTTGGTCTGAACCTTTGCCACCAGTCGCTTAACTGCACGTTCCGCCAAATCCAAAGACGCCTTACTTCCCGACATGGTCAGTGTGTTACCGCGCGCAACACAGCTGATATGCAGCAAGGACTCCAAACGATCCAGATGCACATTATGCGGGCCGAAGACCTCAGCAGCCTCCAGATTCACGGCGATTTCAATGGTGCGGGAAATTACATTGCCGTTTGAAGCGGTCTCACTCATTACGCCACGTCCTGCTGATTGGGGGCGTCGATCAAAGCCCCATGTAAACTGTTTCCACCAAGCCCAATAACCTTCACCCGCAGAATTTGTCCCAATGCGGTTGCCGGGGCTTCAACAAATACCGGCTGCATATACGGAGACCGCCCAACCACCTGCCCATCAAACCGTCCGGGACGTTCAAACAGGATCGGCATTTCCATACCGACACAATCCGCATTGAAAGCCTGCTGGGTCGCCATCAGGCTTTCCTGCAAGTGCGTCAGCCGTTCGGATTTAACCGCCTCATCCACCTGATGCGGCATGGTCGCAGCCGGGGTTCCCGGGCGCGGACTGTACTTGAACGAAAACGTCTGGATAAAACCTACGTCCTTCGCCAAATCGACCGTTGCCTGAAAATCCGCATCACTTTCACCGGGGAAGCCAACAATAAAGTCAGAAGACAGCTTCAAATCCGGGCGCGCCGCCATGAATTTGTCCACGGTCCGCATGTATTCATCCGCCGTATGCCCACGGTTCATGGCTTTAAGAGTCCGATCTGAACCAGCCTGAATAGGCAGGTGTAAGAACGGCACCAAAGCCGGAATATCCCGGTGGGCAGCAATCAAATCATCGGACACATCCTTCGGATGGGATGTGGTGTAACGCAATTGATCAAGGCCGGGCAGATCCGCCAATTCCCGCAGCAATCGGGCAAAGGTCCAATCACCACCATCCGGGGCAGCACCAGCCCAAGCATTGACATTCTGTCCCAGCAAGGTCAGCTCACGCGCGCCATTGGCGATCAGGTGGCGTGCTTCTTTCAGTACATCCAGAGCGGGGCGAGCATATTCGGCGCCTCGGGTATAGGGCACCACGCAATAGGTACAGAACCGATCGCACCCTTCCTGAATAGCCAAGAATGCGGATGGACCGTCTTCCGTCGGCATTGGCAACTGGTCAAATTTGTCTTCAACCGGGAAATCCGTGTCCGACAGAAACAGGTTCTGCCCCGACTCGCGCAAGATTTTCGTCACCATTTCCGGCAGGCGATGATAGGTCTGCGGCCCCAGAACAATGTCCACAATCGGCATCCGCTGACGCAAATGGTCCCCTTCCGCCTGACCGACACACCCGGCAACAGCGATAATCATGCCGTCACCGGCATCAACTTTCGCTTGCTTATAGGGGCGCAGCCGTCCCAAATCGGAAAAGACTTTTTCTGCTGCCTTTTCACGGATATGGCACGTGTTCAGCACCACCAGATCCGCACCATCTGGCGTATCGACGGACACATACCCCAATGGTGCCAGAATGTCCCGCATGCGTGCAGTGTCATACACATTCATTTGGCAGCCATAGGTCTTGATAAATAACTTCTTCTGCTTCGTCACCGGAGGTCTTCAGTCCTGTCAGGTTACACTACGATTTTTTCGGGGGCGAACCGTATCACTGGCGGGTGCAATGTCAAGCAACCCTGCATGGCGGCGTATTGTCCTGCTTCACGGTGGAGGGGATGATTTCCTCCCGCCCGGATAAGCTCCCGGAGACTGAACGCCGGACCAACGCTTCACACACACGCGCCGCATTTTTACGGCTCCCCAATTCACTTAACGGCAGGGGCGACATTACGTTAACCTCGACCGTCAATTGCCCAAGGTGCAGTAACGCCCACAGATGGGGAGCCAGTTCCATATCACCGTACCACGCATAAAAATGCCGCCATGCATAGCCAATCGGCACGCCTCGGCATCGGGTGTAAGCGATGGATACGGGCTGAACCTGAACCGGTTTGCCATCGATTTCTTTTTCAGCAATGGAAAACAGAGTGCTTTTAAACGGCAGGACACGGTTGCCGTCGTTGCTGGTTCCTTCCGGGAACAGGATCAACGGCATACCACTGGCAAGTCGTTTGCTAAGATCAGCCTTTTGCTTGGCGGCCTCCGAACGCTTACGTTCAATAAAAATCGTACCTGCGGCAGACGCCAGCGGCCCAATGCCGGGCCACCCCGCCACATCCGCCTTGGACACAAACCGCCCATTCAGCACACTGCCCAAAATGGCAATATCCAAATAAGACACGTGATTGCAAACAATCAAGAGTGGGCGTTGGGTCGCCTGTTCACCCCGAACCACGACCTTGATATTCGCGAACCGCAACACGCCCTTCCAAAAGAACTTCAGAAACCAGTTCAATGTTGGCGTCGTCAAACAGCACACCACAAACAACGGCAAAAGAACAACAATCCAGATCAGGATCAAGGCAAGACGTATTCCTGCGGCAATAGCCTCAATACGACCAATACCACCAAACTGGGTAATTGACGGTTCACTGCTGTTTGCCATGATCTCGTCCTTTCCGGTCAGCGCGCAGTCCTATCATAGTGCCGCAAATATTTGCCCGTCACCGCATCTGTCTGCACCATAATGCAAACATCCGTGGTGTTGAATTGCTGATCAATCACCGCCCCATCACCGATACATCCGCCGAGACGCAAATACCCTTTCAGGAGCGGAGGCAAAGTGGCAAGGGCTCGTCGCGGGTTGATCTCATCCTTCGCCAACAAATTCATGTTGGTGTAAAGGTTGGGCAAGGCCTTGGGACAAATATCCGCATCCGCCTGATGAAAATGATGCAAATAGCTGAGTTGCACCGCAAGATCCTGAGGATTCGTGCCATGGAAGCTGGCGCAGCCAAACATCATCGCGATATCATGGGTAAATACGTACTTAGCGATCCCCTGCCATAACAACTGCATGGTCGAACGATTGCGGTAACTCGGATGCGTACACGAACGCCCCAATTCCAGTATGGGCTGTTTCATCGCCAACAAGCCGGAAATGTCATATTCGCTGGCGGTATAAAATTGACCAAGTTTCTCAGCATGCTCACGGCGGGTCAGACGATAGGTGCCAATGATACAATCCATGGGATCAGCACCTTGCCCATGGTCAATGACCAATAAATGGTCACAAACCGCATCATACGCGTCAAAGTCACGTTTGCGCGCCGCAGTTTCTGCGGATGCCTTGGCTCCACCTTCTTCATAAAATACATGATATCGCAATGCCTGTGCCGCATCGACCTCTTCCGCGGTTTCGGCCAATCGCACCTCAAGCTGGCTTTCGGCATCAGCTACAGACAAACTGTCTTGGGATTTCATAATATTCCGTACCTAAAAAAGAAAACAGACGTGTACTTTACTTTGACAAATGCAGCGGCAGTGCACGGCGGTAACTTACAAATTATTGATCCGTGTCTGCAATCGGTTTGCAATACAGCTCAAGCCTATGTCCGACCAAACGAAAACCATGTTCCTCAGCAATGCGTTTTTGCAGATCTTCGATTTCCTTACAGTGGAATTCAATCACTTCGCCAGAGGACAGATTGATCATGTGATCATGATGATCGTCTGACATTTCTTCGTAACGGGCACGACCATCACCGAAATCAAGGCGATCAATGATTTTTTCCTCTTCAAACAGCCGCACCGTACGATACACGGTGGCAATACTGATACGAGGATCAATGGCTGCCGCACGGGCATGAACGACTTCTACATCCGGGTGGTCTTCTGACTCTGACAGAACCTGTGCAATAACACGGCGCTGTCCTGTCATTTTCAGGCCCAGTTCAATACAGCGTTGCTCAATCCGAGATGTCATGACTTGCCCATTACTCCCTAGTGCCAATCTCTGGCCTGAGGTTAATCCGAATTTATGCAAATGAAAAGCATCCGAACCGCATCACCAAGAATATTCATGACCGCATCAGACAAAAAATCGGCGGACTGTACAAACAGTCCACCGATAACGGGCATGAAGAATTCGTGATATCGAAATACAGCAACAGATACAGTTATTCTGCGGCCCGACGATCACGAGTACCCAAACCAATTTTCTTCGCAAGGGCCGAACGGTGTTGTGCATAATTCGGCGCGACCATGGGATAGTCTGGGGACAGCCCCCATTTTTCCCGGTATTCCTCTGGCGTCATGTTGTAGGCGGTCTTCAAATGCCGTTTCAGCATTTTCAGTTTTTTCCCGTCTTCCAGACAAATGATATAATCCGGTGTCACTGATTTCTTAATGGAAACCACAGGCTGAGGCCGATCATTCGGCACTGCCGTGTCCGTCAACGACGTCAGGGCTCCGTGAACATTTTTGATAAGCGTCGGCAAATCTTCCGCTGCCAATGCGTTGTGTCCTGCATGCGCGGACACAATCTGCGTCGTCATTTGCAAAAGTTTGTTTTTGGACTCTTGGTCAGGCATGGCTTTAAAACCTTTAGTTCCTTGTAATTTTGGAATGTATAAAATGTTCGCGGAAACAAAGCAACCGATAATGTTTCGCAATATATACTTAACCAAACGCTTTTCTTTGGCAAAACCTGATGCCGAAATATAATCCCTATGTATGAGAAAAGTTCTACAATTTACTTACTTTTCCTACAGATCGTTTCGAAAAGTTTATTTAATACCGCCCAAAGTTATAATGAAAACATCGTGTTGCCCATCAAAAGGCTTAAGAAAACGACTTAACCATCAACTCTGCATCGATGCGTCGTGTCCCCTGTTCCGTGCTTTCGGCGTAATAACCGGGACGATATCCGACAATTTTGAACCCCAGATCAGCATATAAACAACGTGCGGGTGAATTTTCAACCGATACTTCCAGATACATGGTTTCTGCGCCACGATCCCGAGCGGCATCAAACAACCTGCGGAGCAAAATTCTGGACAGACCTTTCCCTCTGTAGTTGGGCAGAACGCAGATGGTTAGCAGTTCGGTTTCATCTGCTGCTATGCGACCAAGACATAGCCCTACAGGATTACATTCACATTCTTCATCGTAAACGAGGCAGCCAAAAACACCCGGCGTCACCAAAAGGTCATAAAATGCTCTGGAATCCCATGGATGGGAGAAACTTGTTCTATGCAACTCAGCCAATATATCCGCATGCAGGACGGTAATATCACTTACTTGCATGACGGTACCGCATCAGGCGCACGCAGGTACAAAGGCTCTGCTGGCAATTGATGGGAAGGATGACAAGCCGCCACATAAATAGCCGCCAGCGGCGGGGCCGCCTGTCCAGAGATCAAATCTCCGATACAAATCATATCTGCCGGATGGCGTTCCGCAATCTCCATCGCCAAGATCATACCGTCCGACAACGGTTGCCGATCTGCGTCAAAGTCCTGCACGAATGCATCACCACGCCGACTATCCAGACAAACCCTGACTGAACCGACATGTGCAGATGATGTGGCCCAAGCCGCAAGGGACGACACACCGATAACAGGGCATTTGGCAACAACAGATATGCCTTGCGCCGCTGCCAACCCAACCCGCAACCCAGTGAATGATCCCGGACCAACCGTTACCACCACCGCCGAAAGATCCGCAAACTGTTCACCCACGGACGTCATGGCTTCCTTCACCATCGGAATAAGATGTTCAGCCTGACCGTAAGTCATTTCCCGACTGTCCTGAATCAGCCATTTTCCGTCTCGCACCACCCCAACCTGACTGGCACTTCCCGTCGTATCCAGCACCAATACCAGCCCCGGCATGGAATTATTCAGGTTTGGCTCCGACGAAGGATTATTTGTTGTCATGTTCTGTCTCTTTGCCCGGTTGTGGCCTATACTGCGCACGCTGTTGCACTGTTATTAGTCTGAGGTTCCGAAATGCTGATAGAAGTCATCCCCGAAATCCATGGCGTCACATTGGATATTGCCTATGCCACGGACCGGAACCTGACCGGATCCCCTATCTATACTCGGGCGGCATGTTATCTCCACCCTGAGGCTTTTGCCAAGTTGGAACGCGCCCGCGATCTTGCGACAGCCCAAGGATACGGCCTGAAGATTTTCGATGCGTTCCGCCCGCCGGAAGCCCAATGGGCGTTATGGAATTTCTTGCCAGACCCGAATTTCATTTCCGACCCGCGCCGGGGTGGACCACACAGCCGAGGCGTCGCCATCGACCTGACCCTGACCGACCTGAGCACTGGCGAAGATTTGGACATGGGCGGACCGTTTGACGACCCGAGCCCTCGCGGACACCATGGTTATACGGACATATCCATCACCGCCCAACGCAACCGCGCTGTGTTACTTGGCATTATGAGCGCGGCAGGTTGGGACTTTTACATGAACGAATGGTGGCACTACCAACTGTTTAACGCCCGAAAGAATTATCCCTTGGTTTCGGACTCAGTCCTGCCTGTGTCTATGGTGCGATGAACCCACGCAATTAAACGAAAGTTGTGACCTCATCCGGGTCGAAACGGGGATTGCGTGGATGCAACGTATCACGATCACCATAGCCCAGATTACATAGGAAATTGGCGCGGATCTCCGTCCCGGCAAAGAATTCCCGGGTCACACCGTCCACATCAAAACCGCTCATCGGGCCACAATCCAATCCGACAGCCCGCGCCGCCAGAATGAAGTATCCCCCTTGCAAACAGCCATTGCGGAACGCGGTTTCCGCAATCAAGTCCGTATTGCCGACAAACCATGACTTGGCATCCACCTGTGGGAACATTCGGGGCAAGGCTTCATAGAATGTCAGATCGTGACCGATAATCACCGTTGCCGGGGCCGTCATGGTCTTTTCCACATTTCCCGGTGCCAAATATGGTTTCAGCCGCGCACGTCCCTCTGCTGAGGAAACCACCACATAACGGGCGGGCTGCGTATTGGCAGAGGTCGGGGCCAGCCCGGCACAGGCAATGGCCTCCCGAATCAAATCCGGGTCCACCGGAATGTCCTGCCAATGAGAAAACGTTCGGCCCTCGTAAAACAATTGATCAAAAACCTGTTCATCCAGCATCTTCATGGTTGCTCTCCGCTGCAAGGCATTAGACAATTCGAACCATTGGATTTTCCAGTACATACTGTGGGGATATGGGGAGGATCACATGTCCGACAAGTCAAAGAAACAAACCGGCATTGCCAAAACAACCCGCCTGATCATGGCATCCGTCATTCTGTCAGGCATTGGCAGCGCATTGGGCACGACCATGGCATTGGCAAAAGATCCGGTGCATGCGGTTGCCGTGATGTACCATCGTTTTGGCGAAAACAAATACCCCAGCACCAACATCCGCTTGGAGCAATTTGAAACCCATCTGAACATTCTCAGCGCGGATAAATTCAACGTGGTTTCGCTGGACACCATCGTAAATGCTCTGAAATCCGGCACACCCCTGCCCGCCAAAACCATTGCCATCACCGTTGACGACGCGTATGCCTCCGTCTTCACTGAGGCATGGCCGCGCATGAAGGCTAAAGGCTGGCCAATGACGGTCTTTGTCGCAACGGAAGCCGTTGATGAAAAACGCCCCGGCTACATGACTTGGGACCAGATCCGGACTCTGCGAGACGCCGGGGTGACCATCGGCGCGCACACCAAAAGCCACGCCCACCTTGCCCGCATGGATAAAGTCGACGCCCTGACCGAGATTGCAGCGTCCAATGCCCGGTTTAAAACCGAGCTTGGGCAAGTCCCAACCTTGTTTGCCTACCCCTATGGCGAGGCTAACTCCGAAACCCTTGAATTGATCAAGCGCAGCTATGTTGCGGCTTTTGGTCAGCATTCCGGCGTATTGAGCAGCAAAGACAACGATTATTACTTGCCCCGTTATGCCTTGAATGAAAACTACGGCGATGCAGACCGATTTAAACTGGTCATCAACACCAAACCCTTGCCCGTCACGGACATCGTTCCGTCCAATCCGACTTTGGCCCACAATCCCCCAACTTTTGGCTTTACCGTGACTGACCCGGCCCTGCCGCTGAACACCCTGAATTGCTATGGCTCCAACCCCGGCACCACCACGACGGAAAAACTGGGCACGCGGATCGAAGTCCGTCTGAGCGATGCCTTCACCGGAACCCGTGGGCGCATCAATTGCACCGTCATGGACCGTCAAGGCACTTGGCGTTGGTTTGGTCAACTCTATTACATTCCAGAAAATCTGCGGACTTCCGCGGTAAAAGACGATTGACGTTCTTCCCTCTGCGCACAATCTCTAGCGTATCTATTTCGTCCGCGTTGTTTTCTGGTTTCGGAGTTCTGATACCGTATGTCCTTTCCCATTGCCCCCACAGATATCACCGCAGAAACCACCACGAGTTCACCTTACGTTGTTTGCCAGCTTCCCGTCGGGGGTATTTATGACCTTGCCGCCGCCAAACGTGCCCAAACCCGGTTGCTACGTGCCGAAGGTATTATCGGTGCCGATGTTTCCACCAATTTGGAACACCTGATTTTAAAATTGGACCCAAAACGGGTGACCTTGTCAGATGTTGCCGCCGAGTTGGAAGACCTTGGCTATCCGCTAATTGATGTCATGGCGGCCTTATCGATCCGGGGTATGACCTCCAGTGCCTGTGTCACACGGGTTCGGCATGCACTGGAAGAAGTTCCGGGTGTGATCGAAGCCCACATCAACCCCGTACTCAACCGGGCTGATGTCCGCTTGGTCGCGCCGAACCGGGCCGTGGATGACTTGATGTTGGCGGTACGCAGTGCTGGATATGGCGTAACGCCATTATCCGAACATGGCGCGGTTGCGGATGTGGAAAATGAACGATCCTACGGGGCAGGAGCCGCCGCCAACCGTGGCGAAACCATGTTGCTGGGCATTGTCTGGGTTTTGACCATTCCGTTGTTGCTGAATTTGGCATTCCGGGTGTTATGGCACGATCCGATTTTCAGTACCTTTTGGTCATTTGCCCTATCATCTGTGGTGTTGGGGCTTGGCGGTGCCCGCTTTGCCTTTGGCGCGTGGAAGGCAATTTCTGACCGGGAAGCCACCACCGACCTTCTGGTGATTTTGGGCACAACCTCAGCTTATCTGTACAGTCTGATTGCATGGATGGCAGTTGCCCCGGAAGGACGCTACCTTTACTTCGAAACCGCTGCCGCGATTATCGCCTTTATTCGCCTTGGTCGCTGGCTGGAGGCCATGGTCAAACACGGCACCACCCGTGCCATTCGCTCACTTATGGTTTTGCGCGCGCAAAGTGCCCGCGTCCTGCGTGACGGAACTTTGGTTTCCAAAGGCATCGACAAAGTAGACATCGGTGACGTCGTTGTCGTCAAACCGTTCGAACGCATTCCGGTTGACGGTGTGATTCTGCGCGGAGAAAGCACGGTGGATGAGTCCATGATCACCGGGGCCGGACTGCCGGAGGATAAGTGCCAAGGCGACCGCGTGACTGGCGGCACCATGAACGGTAGCGGCACCCTGCACGTCGAGGCAACTCGCCTTGCCGCAGAGTCCACATTGGCCCACATTATCGCGCTGGTCGAAGAGGCCCAAGCCCGCAAAGTTCCCCTGAAACGCTTTGTCGATCACGTTTCAACCGTCTTTGTTCCGGTCGTCCTT
>JAALLQ010000075.1_pt1 | contig 32826 bp, 28 predicted proteins | sample 7245921 | NCBI WGS metagenome assembly JAALLQ01 (sample SAMN13049200, study PRJNA578106) | oil field metagenome | isolation source: filtered produced water from oil reservoir B7 | place: USA:offshore Texas | collected 2016 | reverse complement strand
AACAAGACCTGTGGGACGGATGATCTGCTCCACAACAGCCTTACTCTTCTTCAGTTCATGTTCCGCAGGTGTGGCCGACACATAGAGTACATTGTTCAGCTGCCTTTCAAACTCGTCGTAGCGCAGAGGACGGTTATCGTATGCTGAAGGCAGGCGGAAACCATAGGATATGAGCGAATCCTTCCTTGCATGGTCACCATTGTGCATACCCCGTATCTGTGGTATTGTCACATGGGATTCATCTATAACAACAAGATAGTCTTCCGGGAAGAAGTTCAGCAGGGAAGATGGAGGCTCACCCGGTTTACGTCCGTCGAAATGCCTCGAATAGTTCTCGATACCACTGCAATAGCCGAGTTCTCTGATCATCTCTATATCAAATCGTGTACGCTGCTCAAGCCTCTGAGCCTCAAGGAGTTTGTTCTGCGATTTCAGATTATCCAGCTGGTCCCCAAGCTCGGCCTCTATCGACCTGAGCGCTCCTTCGATATACTCCTCAGGCATAACGAAATGTTTTGCAGGATATATCATGGTGCTCTCGCCCGGAGCAAGTTCATGGATGATCTTTCCGGAAACAGGTTCAAAGTACGCGATCCTGTCGATCTCATCACCGAACAGCTCTATCCTTATGCCCTGAAGCTCCTGGGCCGGATAGACTTCGATGGTATCGCCTCTCGAGCGAAACTTTCCCTGGCTGAACTCAATATCGTTACGTTCGTACTGTATATTGATGAGGTCCTCGAAGAGCTTTCTTTTTTCTATTTCCTCGCCCACAGTCAGGATCACCGACATCTTACGCCATTCCTCAGGCGAACCCAGGTTATAGATTGCAGACACGCTGGCCACCACAATGACATCCTTACGCTCGAGCAGGGAACGAGTGGCAGACAGACGCAGCCTGTCTATCTCCTCATTTATCGAAGAATCCTTTTCGATATAAGTGTCAGTTGTCGGGATGTAGGCCTCAGGCTGGTAATAATCATAGTAACTTACAAAATACTCCACCGCATTATCCGGAAAGAAATCCCGGAACTCGGAGAAAAGCTGTGCTGCAAGGGTCTTGTTATGTGCGATCACAAGCGTTGGTTTCTGAATGTTCTGAATCACATTTGCAACCGTGAAGGTCTTGCCTGAACCTGTTACACCCAGCAATGTCTGATGTTTTTTATTATCCAGATATCCCTCTGAGAGCTGTGCTATGGCCTTTGGCTGATCACCTCTTGGCTCATAGTCGGATACAAGTTTGAACGGACGCATCAGTAGTGATATTGAACTGAAAGCCTATAAACATATTCACAGTGGCTACTCATGCGCATTACAGATTTGTGAACAACTAAAAACAAATTAACAGGATCACAGCTTAACCACAAAAACTCATCTGAATACAATAAAGTACATCACCATAAGGACTATCGCCAGTATCAGCAGAGTCTTCACACTGCTCTTATCGGAGCCAAACACTATCGGGATAGGACCTATCATAATAATCCCGCCTCCCTTCACATCTGCTCCATGCTTTTCCTGTTCACCACTGTTTTTGAACATCGATCCCAGGCTACCGGAGATCAGTAAAAGAAAACCCAGCATAATCAGTAGCAAGCCAGCGTAAATTAGTAGTGATGACACTAAAACATCCTCCTTGTGAACAGGTAAATTAGTGCTATAATCACACCTGCCCACAACATGGTAGATGTGATCTCAGGCGATGAGCCAAAAGCTATAGGGATAGGGCCGATTAGCAGCACTCCTCCGAAGTTGCCTCCCGAATCCCCTGCTGACAGGATCGTACCTAAAAACACAAGCACAAATCCCAGAAAGATCAATAGAATGCCAGCCTGTATGGCTTTTTGAGAAGAACTCATGGTCTAAAAAAAGGATTTGCGGGATTTATACCCTGTGATGGAACTGTGGCGGAACATTTACACCGGTTTCGGGATATGATGTTTCCACTTCGTCACCGACATACCTGTACTCACGCTGAGTCCTGTTTCCACGGCGCTCCAGCAGCTTCTTCCTGAACATCCTTGAAAGATACGTGGACACGGTACTCTGTTTTATTGGACCGTATATCCTTTCATACTGCTGCTGGACATCCTGTGAAGAGAACCATACTCTTGGATATTCATACTTTAAGAAAAGTTCAAGTCTCTCATTAATAGTAAGTGAAGAATCATTGATCCTGTCCCTTAAAGAGGACGGACGTGCACGGACCTGATTCCTGTGCACATCCTGCTCCCTGGCAGCATTCATATCGGGCACGGCCGGTTGAGCTTGTTGCTTGTGGAGTGGTGGTGGTTGGGCAATAGAGGAGTTTTGCTGAACCGGCTGTCCGTTGTAATAATAAGGTGCCGCCATAGGAGGTAGATAATAATTATTTGGCTGAAAAACTGGCTGTTGTCCCTGCAACTGCTGGTAGAACTGTGGTGGTACCTGCTGTTGCATGGGCATCTGTCCCGGTGACTGCTGAACAGGTGCCTGGTTTGGCACTGGCTGTTGAGCTGTGTTTGGAACTGGGCCAGAATTAGATGAGTGAATGGACGAAGGTTCGGAATCTATTTGGTTCTCGTCCTCTAGAGAGTCTATGAAGGCGAGAATACACCGTTTCCAGTGTTTCCCGCCGAACTCTACACTCGTGCTTTCTGCACCATCTTCTGCGATGATCTCAAGCCGAACCTTCATCTTTTTTGCCTCTTGTGCAGATCCATTCATCCCCTCAGATGTGTGGATTCACATACCATTTATCCCCTCAGATAATGGTTGCTCGTTTTATCTTGATCCGTTGATGCGTGATCACATCCGGAACACAATGTTTCCGTGTGACCTGCAATTAATTGAATGGAAGTAATAATATATAAATATTCCGTTTGATAATAGTAGGCATTTGTTTTTAGATAGAATAAAGCTCTATTAACCCTTATTTTATCATTTTAAGGTATTAAGACAGCTATACTACCTTTCCTACAAGTTAGTAACTGCAATTCATGGTAGATATACCTTTCTTTTTTGCTCTGATAAAGGGATTGAACTCTCGCCATGGCATGTGAATACTGCATTAAAGTTCCAATTGTCCAAATAAAAGTTTTAAAACACCTTATTTAGTAAAAAAGACTCTAATACAGGAATACAGTCTGTTTTTTGTGAAAGCGAAAAATACGTGCAGAATGCGAGAACATGTCCTATAAAAGCAAGGCTGCCCTAAATATACTTGCAGTTGATTTATATCTGATGATACCATAGTATGCCCCTATGTCAAACAGTAGTGCTGAGTCGCCGGTTGACACTGAAAACCCGAATATGGGAACAAATATAGAGTCTGAAGATTCTGAGAACAAGGATGTTGATTCACTTCTCAAGGAGATAGAAGTCCTGAAAGTGAATAATGAGAACATGCGGGCAAAGCTACTTGAATCAAGTATGCTGGCCAACAGCTATCTGGAAGAAGCAAATAAACTCAAAAAACAGATAGAACAACTTACAAGGCCACCACTTTTCATTGCCAGTGTGATGGAAGTGGAAAATGACATGGCAGTTATAAGACAGCATGGTAACAACCAGGAGGTTGTCACAAAGATACCTGCGAATTTCCAGGGAGAGATCCAGCCAGGAATGAGGGTCTGCGTGAATGCTGCATTCTCTATAATATCCATTATCAGCAGGGCAGCCGATGTGCGCGCTCAGGTAATGGAACTTATCAATTCACCCGGAATAGACTATGATATGATAGGAGGACTTGATGATGTCCTCACAGAAGTTATCGAATCCGTGGAGTTACCGCTTACAGAGCCGGAACTCTTCGAGAACATAGGTATTGAGCCACCGACAGGAGTACTGCTCCACGGTGCCCCAGGTACCGGAAAAACACTTATCGCAAAGGCTGTTGCGTCCCGCGCGCAGGCAACTTTTGTGCGTATGTCAGGTTCCGACCTGATCCAGAAGTTCGTGGGCGAAGGTGCGCGCCTTGTGAAAGACGTGTTCCAGATGGCAAGGGACAAGGCTCCCTCGATACTGTTCATCGACGAGATCGATGCCGTGGGAGGTATGCGTACCCACGACGGCACCACAGGTTCCGCGGAAGTCAACAGGACAATGCTCCAGTTACTTGCGGAGATGGACGGTTTTGACGCAACCAGGGATGTTAAGATCATTGCCGCAACCAACAGGATAGACCTGCTTGATCCGGCATTGCTCCGCCCTGGACGTTTTGACCGTGTGATCGAGGTACCGATACCCGATGAGAAGGGTCGCGCAGAGATCCTCAAGATACACACCCGCAAGATGAATCTTGATAGTGATGTCGACTTTGACAAACTCGCAAGGCTGACAGACGGCTTAAGCGGTGCCGACCTCAAGGTTGTCACAAAGGAAGCCGGAATGTTTGTCCTCAGAAGACGCGGCGACAAGATAACAATGAAAGACCTCATGGAAGCCTACGAGAAGGTTGTCACAGAGGAAGATACAAGTACACCACACGGTATGTTTGCATGAGCAAATATACCCCATATTTTTTGAACGAAAGTTTAATATGCATTAAGTTACTTTCAAGATGCTGTTAAGCCAAAACCAATTGCTCCGATAGTGTAGCACGGCCAATCATGTAGGACTCTCACTCCTGCGACTGGGGTTCGAATCCCCATCGGAGCACCATTCTTCTAATTTATTTCCACAGAGTATTTTTGAGCACAAAACATTAGCATATGCTACCGTTATACTCCATCATTACCTTTTCTTCTCAGATATTTGCGTGCTTCACCAAGATACAAAGCTCCTTCTCTCGGCTTTTCAGGCGGTTCCACACGATCCATCCGTCTTGGTCTTGCGTCGCCAGGTTCAACCACATACAGATCAGATCTAATATCGCCAAAGAATACATTGTCCGGATCTTCCAATCCGTTTTGTGACTTGATAGCATCCATTGGTCCATGCTCACTTTTTCTGATAGGAGATTGTGCTTTCTTTTTACCTGGTTTTTCTGAAAGATTCTCTTTAGACTCTTTGTCATTCTGCTCTTTACCCACTCTGATCACCATTAAAGAATTGGTTTCAAAATAACTTAAACATTACAGTATAGGATACATCACATTATACTGAATCCTGCAGGAATTCATCATGCGCATGGATTCACAAACATTTATAACAACAAATCATACAAAAATTATTATAAGTATTATCACAGTTATTGCCCTGATAATTATGAACGAATCCACACCTGAGAGCAAAAATACAGAGACACCGAGTTTTGAAGACGCAGCAAAATTCCACGGACATATCTGTCCCGGACTGACCATTGGTTACATTGCAGCCAAAGCGGGAATTGAAAAACTAAAAAGTGAAAGAGACATCGACGAGGAGCTTGTCACAATCGTGGAGAACGATGCATGCGGAGTGGATGCGGTGCAGGTACTCACCGGGTGCACAATCGGAAAGGGCAATCTCATCTACCGTGACCATGCAAAGCAGGTCTTCACCTTCATCTGCAGAGACAGTGGTAAAGCTGTCAGGGTGTCACTGAGAGCAAGCTTCAATATTGATGATATCGATCCCGAAGTCAGTGAACTAAGGCCAAAAGTGATGGCAGGTACAGCCACCGAGCAGGAAACACAGGAATACAGAAAGCGCATGGACGGAATATCCCGGACCATGAGAGAAACTCCCGTAGAGGAAATGTTCGACATTAAGTTCGTGGATGTGGAGATCCCACAGAAAGCAAGGATATTCAACTCAGTCAAATGTTCAAAGTGCGGGGAAATGATGGCTGAATCCAGAGCAAGGGTGCAGAATGAAGAATTTGTCTGCATCCCGTGTTATGAAGAGTATACAAGAGGATGGTAAATGAGAAATAGATCCTACAAAACCTGCTTTCACATTTTTAGACCCACAGATGCTTCTTTTTTCTTTTTAGTACATTAACACGTTGTATTCATTGAATACAACAGTTTTCAACATTTTATTTTTGGCAATCAAAACTCTGGATGAAACTGATTTCTCAAATCGCTCTATTTGCAAATACTTTTGTTTTTATGATTTTAGCTGTTTTTTGTTTTATCTAGTATGAAAAAACAATAAATTATTAATATTTAATTAACATAAGATGTGTAAAAGTAAGACGCTTGGAGAAGGCAAATGAAGCAGAACAAAAGAAAACAGGTTATACTCGTTTTAACGCTACTGGCCCTTTTTTCATTATTATCCGGCTGTATAGGAAACTCATCCGGCACTCAGGACACAGATACAACCGGCCATAGTGCCGATACGATAAGCATCACCGATGCGATGGGAAGGACAGTGGAAGTACCGGAATCCCCCGAATATGTAATCTGTTCCGGTTCTGGATGCCTGAGATACCTTACATATCTTGAGGCGCAGGACAGGATCGTTGCCGTGGATAGCATAGAGACAAGGGAATCAGAGTATGACGCAAGACCATACGCACTTGCAAACCCACAGTTCAGGGATTACCCGGTTTTCGGAGAATTCAGGGGTAACGATGATCCAGAGAAGATACTGACACTGGACCCGCAGCCACAGGTTATTTTCAAGACATATTCAGCTTCAGGATATGACCCGGCGGAGTTGCAGGAAAAGACCGGAATCCCCGTAGTAGTCCTCAATTACGGAGACATGGTCGATAACAGAGATGAAATGTACCAGGCACTTCGCATAATGGGGGAGGTCATGGACAAAGAAGAACGCGCAGAGGAGGTAATCTCATTCTTTGATACAAGTATTGCCGATCTCAATGAGCGTACCGCAGATGTTGCAGAGGAAAATAAGACCACATGTTACGTAGGTGGTATAGCCAGATCAGGTCCTCACGGATTCCAGTCTACCGAACCAAGTTATCCACCTTTCCTGTTCACCAACGCAAAGAATGTCGCATATAATTCAGACCTCAGTACCGCAGAGGTCTCCAGGGAAAGTATACTCGGGTGGGATCCGGAGATCATTTTTGTCGACCTGTCCACTGTACAGCTGGAAGACCAGTCAAGTGCCCTCTACCAGCTTCGACATGATGAGTCATACCAGCAGTTAAGCGCGGTCAAAAGCGGAGAGGTCTACGGAGCACTGCCATACAACTGGTACACACAGAACCACGGATCCGTACTCGCAGACGCCTATTTCGCAGGTAAATTACTTTATCCAGACAGGTTCGAGGACGTTGAACTTGAGGAAAAGACAATAGAGATCTATACTTTCCTGGTGGCAGGAGGCGATGAGCAGAAGGGACGGGAAGTCTACGAAAATATGATAAATGTCTTTTCAATCCCTGCATTCACAAAAATGGATGTCTGAGAATGTACAGTGAGAAAGGCGAGATCAGCCGGAAATACAAGGAGCACACCGGCAGGAAGATCAGCTACATCCTGGCTGGCATCTTGCTCCTGATAATTATCACCATCCTGTCGATCTCGACCGGATCTGTTGACATCCCTCCTGCAGAAGTTGTTATGACACTTTCCGGAAATAGCATGTCAAGCACCTGGAACAGCATCATATGGAACGTCCGGCTGCCTCAGGTCCTCACGGCGATTATCGCAGGTGCCGGTCTGGCTGTTACAGGAGTTGTGATGCAGTCCATCCTCCGCAATCCCCTTGGATCTCCTTTCACACTGGGAATCTCAAATGCAGCAGCATTCGGGGCGGCATTCTCCATAATCATACTGGGAGCAGGCAGTACCAGCAGCAGTGTAGGAGATGCGGTAACCATCAATAACCCGTATACCACCACGGCGGTAGCATTCCTGTTTGCCATGCTGGTCACAGTCATCATCCTGGCATTCTCAAGACTCAGAAGCACAAGTCCCGAGGTCATGATACTTGTCGGAGTCGCAATGGGTTCATTATTCACCGCCGGAACCATGTTCCTGCAATACTTTGCCGATGATGTTCAGCTTGCATCCGTGGTGTTCTGGACATTCGGGGACACTTCCCGTGCGAGCTGGGAGGAGCTTGGAATTATAGCCATAATAGTAATAGTCTCGACGATCTACTTCACGCTCAACCGCTGGAAATACAATGCAATCGACGCCGGAGATGAAACTGCAAAAGGGCTGGGAGTCGATGTTGAGAAAGTGAGGCTTCGGGGAATGATGTGTGCTTCCTTTGTTACCGCAATGATCGTTGCCTTTCTGGGAGTCATCGGATTTGTGGGATTGATCTGCCCGCATATGGCGCGCAGGATGATCGGCGATGATCATAGATTCCTGATAGTCGGAAGTATTGTGATAGGATCGTTGCTACTGCTTTCTGCTGACACTGTCGCAAGGATCATTATCCAGCCCTACCAGCTTCCGGTGGCCGTGCTAACATCCTTTCTGGGAGCACCCGCATTCATCTATATAATACTGAAGGGGAGAAGAATATGATATTAGAAGCAAACGGGATTGAATTCCGGTATAAAAGTAAAGAAGTACTAAAAGATATTGAATTCCATCTGGAGAAGAACGAAATACTTTCAATACTCGGACCAAACGGAGTAGGAAAGACAACGCTCCTGAAATGTATGAACACTATCCTCAAACCACAGAATGGTACCATACTGGTTGACAGGGAGGATGTCCTCAAGCTGGAACAGAAGGAAATCGCAAGACGCGTGGGATACGTACCCCAGCGGTGTGAACCTGCCAGGCTCACTGCCTTTGATGCTATTCTTCTTGGCAGGATGCCCCACATGAAATGGAACGTTTCACCGGAGGACATAAAAAAGGTAGAAGAAACAATTAAGAAACTGCATCTCGAAGACATGGCACTGAGATATATCGATGAGCTGAGCGGCGGAGAGCTGCAGAAAGTAGGTATTGCACGTGCCATTGCCCAGAATCCGAAATTACTTTTGCTGGATGAGCCGACAAGCAGCCTGGATCTGAAAAACCAGCTTGGAATACTGGATACAGTCCGGGAAGTGGTCAGGAATGAGAACGTATCCGCAATCATAACCATGCACGACCTCAACCTTGCATTCAGATACTCCGACAAGTTCCTCTTTTTGAAAGACGGAACTATTTTTGCGGCCGGAAGTATGGAGGACATTACACCGCAGATCATACAGGAAGTATACGGTGTGCCGGTAACGATACAGAACTACATGGACCATGCAGTGATCATACCAACCCACTGAACTTAAAAAATCAATTCTAAAAATAGAACAGGAACCCGATATGGACCCGCAGGATATAGACTGGAACAAGGTATGGAAAGAGCAGCTAAGAAAGCACCAGGAAAGCAGCAATCGAAAAGAATGTGCCTCCATCTGGGAAGAAAAGGATGCTGCAAGAAGATTCTGGGAAATGACACAGAGAGATGGAAATAAAAGAGCTAGAAAAGCTATCGAAGGACTCAACATCACACCGGAATCAAGGGTGCTGGACATAGGTGCAGGTCCGGGGTCACTCTCAATCCCACTTTCACAAAAGGTCACCCATGTTACCGCTGTAGAACCATCCACTGGCATGGTCGAGGTCCTGAAAGAGAATATGGAAGATAACGAATGTGGCAATATCAGCATTATCAAAAAAAGATGGGAAGACATTGACACTGAAAATGACCTTGAAGGACCCTATGATATAATAATAGCATCATTCTCCCTGGGAATGCCTGATATCCGTAAGGCCATAGAAGATATGGAAGCGGTTTCTTCGGGACACATCTACCTCTACTGGTTTGCGGGAGAAAGATCATGGGACAGATATTCAAAAGAAATATGGCCGAAATTACACGGAAAAGAATACAAACCCAGCCCAAAATGCGATGTACTATATAATGTCCTGTACCAGATGGGAATTTATCCCAACATGGAAACATTCACGCTTGGACGAACCGAAACATATCCAACACTGGATGAAGCCATGAAAAATCTTTCAAACCATTTCGCACTGGAAAATGATAAACAGAGGAAGATACTTAAACAATACCTTAAAAGCGAACTCAAAAATGAGCATGGAAATTATATATATGATGCCCGTTCGACCAGAGTGAAGATATGGTGGAAAAATAAGAAGGAAAAAAAGTAAAAATATGCCAGCCAGGAGAGATAGCCACTGGTTACCTGAAAAATCACAATTTATCCGGTAGCTGCATGACTATTTTCTCCACAACGTCCTTGATTTTGTCCTTTCCCCTGACTTTTATCCTGATATCTGCAAACTCTGCATAAAGTCGGGACCTCTCACTGTAGAGCTGATATAATCCTTTATCTTTCAAACCTACGACTCCCCGTGTGTCCAGATTAAAAAGCCTTATTTTGATTATACCAAAGGGCACGTCCAGAAAAACAATGCATGAGTATTCCTGAAGGAAATGCATTGCTTTTTCTGAATAGATCACACTACCGCCCGTGGAAATAATGCAGTCATCCTCCAACTGTAGTGAAAGGATGCAGTGCTCTTCCACATCTATCAGAGCAAGATCACCTTTTTCATCAATGAGTTGCTGAAGGGCCGCACCCGAGTATTCCCTAATCTGATCATCAGTATCAATAAAACAATAACCCAGACGTCGGGCGAGCATCTTACCAGCTGAACTCTTACCCGCACCCGGCATACCGATAAGTGTTATGATCATAATTGTTGTCCTTCCAATTCAGATATTCCCGCAAGTTTAAACAGATGGAACTAATATTCAGTTGGTCAATGCCTGAATAGGTGCAGGTATCCTGCCACCCCTTGCAATGAACTTCTCCGAACTATATTCATTAACCGGCATCACGGGTGCCATGCCCAGAAGTCCGCCAAATTCCACAGTATCACCGACATCCTTGCCAGGAGCAGGAATGAGACGTACGGCAGTTGTCTTCTTGTTGACCATACCAATTGCCATCTCGTCTGCAATTATCGCGGATATTGTGGAGGCAGGCGTCTTACCTGGAACCGCAATCATATCCAGACCAACCGAGCAAACGCTGGTCATAGCTTCCAGTTTATCAAGACTTAACGAGCCTCTTTGTACTGCCCGTATCATACCCGCGTCCTCACTGACAGGTATGAAAGCACCACTGAGACCACCGACAGAAGATGATGCCATTGCTCCACCCTTTTTGACAGCATCATTCAGAAGAGCAAGTGCGGCAGTGGTACCGTGAGTGCCACAACTTTCAAGACCCATTGCTTCGAGTATCGCAGCAACACTGTCACCGATAGCAGGGGTCGGGGCAAGGGAGAGGTCAAGAACACCGAAGTTTGCGTCAAGACGTTTTGCTACTTCCCTTCCGATAACCTCACCCATGCGTGTGATCTTGAAGGAAGTTTTCTTGATGCATTCCGAGATATCACCCAGAGTAGGATCATCCAGCGATCGTACAGCCGAATTCACAACTCCCGGACCGCTTACACCTACATTAATAGTACACTCGGGCTCACCGATACCGTGGAATGCACCCGCCATGAAAGGATTGTCATCAGGGGCGTTTGCAAAGACCACAAGTTTTGCGCACCCGATGCCTCCCTGATCAGCGGTCATCTGTGCTGTTTCCTTTACAATATCACCCATAAGTGACACCGCATCCATGTTTATCCCGGCTTTGGTTGTTGCCACGTTAATTGATGAGCAAACCTTCTTTGTACTTGAAAGTGACTTCGGGATAGACTTTATGAGTTTCAGATCTCCCGCTGTCATACCTTTCTGCACAAGGGCACTGAAGCCCCCGATAAAATCCACTCCTACATCCTCGGCAGCCCTGTCCAGTGTTTTGGCAACTGAACTGAAATCGGATGTATCACAGCCTTCGGCAACCACGGCAACGGGAGTGACTGAGATCCTCTTGTTTATTATAGGGATGCCGTAGAGATTTTGTACTGCATCGGTTGTTTTCACAAGATCCTGTGCGTATTTGGTAATCTTTCTGTAAATATTCTCATTCATGACATCAATATCAGGATTGCTGCAATCGCGCAGACTGATTCCCATGGTCACGGTCCTGATATCCAGATTCTCATTGCTCACCATCTGAATGGTCTCGAGGATCTCTTCCGGATGAATTAGCACGGGCATACCTCCTTTATATCCTGTGCATGAAACGGAAAGTGTCCTCATGCTGGACCTTTACCTCAACACCCAGTTCGCTACCCTCTTCAGACATTGCCTTCTGGAATGCTACAAGGTCAAAATTGCCTTCCTTTACTTCTGCCAGCATGATCATCGTGAACAGATCTTCCATGATGGTCTGGCTGATGTCCACGATATTCACATGAAAATCTGCCATAACCTTTGTAACACCTGCAACAATACCGACTTTATCAATACCAATAACTGTAATTATGAAACGACTTGGAACCATGATATATTTCTTCCTGATCACAACAATAAGTACCTGCATCTATAATATGTTAAGTTGTATTTCTGGTTTGCCGGCAGATGTGATTAGTTATGAGAGGTATTCAGACACATTTGCTAAAAGATAGTAAGTAATTAACTGTAAATATTAATATAGAACTGGATATTACATATTCTACACTGTTCCGGCTTTGATGAGCAAAGCTGCACCTCAATTATCACTAATCTTTCAGAATATAATAAGATTAATATAAAATGAAAGATATAGCACTAAAGGGGCATAAAGCTCATTCATCATTAGCACAAAAAGTATTTATACCAACTACATAATTATTATAATGATGATGATTGAGCAGTAGTGCTCATCAAATGATTCAAAGTCGAACACTCAGGAGATACAATGGTAAAGATTGTACACGCACAAACGGTACTCACAGAGGATGAACTGGCGGCTCTTAAGAAAAAGTGTAACGAGTCGTCTACAAAAGAAGCCCTGAGTATGGCAGTGCAACATTATCTCGAGTGCGAATACACCGACCTCGACGATAAGATGTGGACAAAGAAACTTGAAAAAGTTGTCCAGAAAAAAAAGCAAAAGAAAGTGTAGACTTTTGAATGAGAGAGGAACAGAACATGAGTAAAGCAAACCAATTCTTAAAAGAAGAGGATGCAGTATCCCCGGTCATCGGTGTAATCCTGATGGTCGCAATCACTGTGATCCTTGCTGCAGTTATCGCAGCATTCGTATTCGGCATGGGACCACCTGAACAGGCACCACAGGCTAGTTTGAGAGCGAGCGCTGTCGTTGACAATAGTACCAATGTAGTCAAGATTGAGCACCAAGGTGGAGATGAAATGATTCTCGCCTCAACAAATACAAGAGTTGTGGTTGATGGCAATACTGCCACAATCAGCAGTGATATTGATACTGACGCAGAAAAGAGATTTGTAGCTGGTGAGAACGTATATGTAAACAACCACTCTTCTGCATATTACCTCAGTTTGACACCAAACACAACTGCCACAGCAACTAATATGGGTGCTACTGGCGATACAGTCAACGTCAAATTCGTTGATGTCTCAAGTGGTCAGATGATTGCTGACATGGATGTCAGGTTCTAAGACTAAATTCAACCCATGACGCATCATGCGTCATTTTTTATTTCTTTTTTTGCACTTAAATTTAATTAAAATTTAAAAAAGTATATATACTTTCCATGAGACCACTTATATACCCATTTTAAGGATGTGGTTTATAATGAATTATGAAGGTTTATTGAAAAGTGCCTGGAATTTCCAGAAAGACAATATTGTTACTTATGCGATTGGTGCACTGATAGCATTCATCGGTTCGATATTGATAGTAACAATAGCTCCCCTTGCCTATGGATTTACATATATGGCTGTCAAGGGAGCAAGAAACGAACCAGTAGAGATAAATGATGTATTCCAGGGTTTTAAGGATGGGAACTTTATCCAGAGCTGGATATACATGATCATTTACCTTGTTGTGCTGGGTATAGCCGGACAGATCCACTCGATACTGAGTACAATAGTTGGAATTGTGTTTATCTTTGGTCTGCCATTGCTTGTCATAAAGGGATACGACGGGATTGATGCTGTTAAGGAGACATTTGAGATTGTTAAGGAAAACCCCGTGGAAGCTATAATCATCTATGTGATAATAGCAGTCCTCAATGTAATCGGCGCAATCGCGCTGCTGATTGGTTTGCTGATTACAGCACCGCTCAGCCAGATATTCCTTGCAGGTGCAACCATGGACATTGCAGGGGAAACCCACCAGAGCTCCGAAAGCTACGTGACAGAAACAGCATAAAAATAGGAAAAATCAACTTTTGTGAGCCAACCAGGCTCACAACATTTCTTTTATTAATTCATAAGCAAGTTGTTTTCAGCACAAAAGAGAAAAACTGACTTATATACCATATATCTCGTTACCCTTCTTGACCTTCTCGATATCACGCTCGATCACAGAAAGCCTGTTCTTATCGACCTTCATACCTGCAAGGCTCTCAATGAACCAGATGGACTTGACGTGATCATCAGGAGTTAGTTTCCAGTCGGGTTTTTCCATATAGAAATCAATTCCTTCGGCATAGTGCAGCAATTCAACCCTGACATCTTCAGTGATCCAGCCAAGGTCCTCATAGTAAGACAGGATATCAGGAAGATTGTTCCTGCCTGCCAGCTCCATCAAAAACTCAAGCCATTCCATGCAGAGTTTCATATTGGTGGAATTCTTCATGATATTGGAAAGATGTACGTTCTGCCCAAATCCCTTATAGCTGCGAGCACCCAGTTTTTTCAGCTCCGAATCCAGATATTCCGTTACCGAGCCGATGTTCTCCTCAAGTTTGCCCTGCCTGGCCTCACAATCCTGCTTGAACTCATTGAAACCCGAGGATGTTGTGCCAAGCTCATCAACAAGAGAGCTGACCGAGCGTGCAAGTTCCATGGAAGTGGACCTTGCTTCTTCCTGCGTTTTTTCGATAGAAGAAAAACGTACTTCAAGCGGTTTAAGTACCTCCAGAGCACTTTCGATCTGTGAGAACCTTTCATCGGTTTCCTGGGCAGACTCGTGCACCTGCACCAGCAAGGCAGTATAGGAGTTCACAAGTTCCGCAACATTCTCCTCTATCCTTGTAAGGCTTGATCTTATGTTCTCATTATCGGACTGCACACTGACCAGCGAACTTTCAAGGTTGTGGACCTTGCCTTCAAGAGCATACACTTTTCCGTCAAGGGACTCGACCTTTCCGGCGGTGCCGGTCAACAGTTCTTGATTCTCTGTCCCGGAAGAGATCAGCGGACCAAAACCGGATACCTTTTCCGACAGGTTTGAAACATTACCTTCCACATCCTTAAAACGTGAGAGCATTACTTCAAGCTCTGACCTGAGACCCTCAATATCAGTCGACATCTGCCCCATCCGGATAAGCTCATCCTTTGGAATTGACCCGTCTTTTTCTGAATTATTCTCCCGGGACTGCCCTTTCATGATTCCGGAAGCATCCGAGCGAACATGAGACTCGACCGCAGACAGAGTACCTGCAAATGAATCGGGACTTATTTCTTTTTGCGGATTATCTACCGGAATAGTTCTTGTTATATCGTCATCAACAAGCGGAAGCGAGGATTTATTACTTTCATCGGCAGTTTCAGCAAATGGATCGAATCTGTGTTCTTCTTTTATCTCGGTCAAAGGTTCTGATATAGGCGTAACCTTTTGAATACTATCTGGTGGAATCTGTCCCGTTGTTCCGGAGAACGGAGAGCCTTCACCAGGTTCGCCCGTATTGGATGGACCTTCCTGAGTGAAGGGAAACGGACCCGTTTCGGTCGATCCTGGAGGGAACGGTATATTGATTTGAGGACTTTCATCAAATGGAGAGCTACTTATCTCATCCCTTGGCACATCCCGATTATCAGTCAGTTCATCCATCCTTTCAAGCAGACTTTGTCCCTTTGTAAGACCACTGAACAATGATTTTACTCTTTCACCTATCCCATCAAAATTTCTGATAAACTTGCCAACAGTTATGGAATCTCCAATTGATCCGATCAGACCAGATGATTTTTCCCCATCTCCAGGACTCGATCCTGAATCCGGAAAAGGGTTTGGAGCCGGTGCTGCAAAATCAGGGAACGGATTGGAATGTTGCTGCATCGGGTCAGAGAACGGATCACCTGGCTGAGAAGCAGGGCCCGGGAAAGGGTTCTGGACACTTTCTTTGGATTCAGCAAAAGGACTGAAAGGGTCCCCGGTATTCTCCGGCACCGGACTGTCGGGAGAACCTGAGAACGGATTGTCCACCTGAGATACAGGATCTGGAGAAGGAGTCGATGAGACTGGAAAATCAGAAAATGGATTATCAGAAGGTTCCACATAGTCTGGCAAAGGACTATTGAAGTTAGGCATGGAAGCTGAAAACGGCACCTCCTGAGAAGAAGGCTGCCCAAAATCATCTGCCGGAGGTTCCGATACCTGTGATTGGTCTTCGGGTTTGGGATTGTTTCCAGACATGGTTTCCTCCGGATGAGGGAACAAGTTCTCTACTGACTCGCCGGAAAAAGGAGATGAATCTGGAAAAGGACTCCTGGGATTATAATTCTGTTCAAAAGCCGGCTGCATGTGCGGGAAATCCGCCTCTTTATCCATCAATGCAGCAGGATCAGTTTTCGGGATTTGGTAGGACTTCGTTTTCAATAGCTCTTCATTTTCCTCGCCAGGTAGTATGGGTTTGAAAAGTGGAGGGGGAGACCTCTTTTTTTGCTTATTGGGGTTTTCGGTGTTTTCAACTGTAGGATTCCCTGAAACTGGTGGTTTGTAGCCTATATCGCTGATATTGAACAAATCCTGAGAAGGAGAGATTTCATTCTTGTTGATTTCTCCAATGTCATTTCCGGCCTGCATAAAGGGAGGAACATCGTTAGAAGCTGCCTTCGGAGGTTCCGATTGGTCCTGACCGACACCGGACGCGATGTCCGACAGATCTGCAATATTACCAAAACCAGGGGGACCTGATTGTATATCCTGTTCACCTGACGGTTCTGAAGAGGGAGAGGATTCCAGTCGAACCTCTTCCATTGGAGCTTCAGAAAATGCATTGGCAAGTATATCAGGAATGGACGGCCCTACTCCTGCTTTATTCTCAAAGCCGGGACTATCGGAACCGGGTTTTTCTGCATTGGATGATTCCTTACTGGAATCCTTTTTTAGTTCCCATGGAAATTCGCTCATTGAAATCAACTGCAACAGGAAAAGATAATTGGTACTAGATAATTATATAGCTCATTTTTATATAAAATTTGCTATCGAACGTTAAGCAAAGAGCTCTTGAAAAAATATCAAGGCCAATATTCAAGGAAGTGATGAGCGACAAAGGAAAAAGAGTGTAGGCGCACGGGAATAATTGAGGGAATGGACGAGAGATAAAGGATGAAATTTGTGCTAAAATTCATTTGCTATGAGTTTGTGCGCCTAACTGTGCATTGGAAATTATGATATATAAATCTTATTCATAACTTTGGAAACCGTATAAGATGATGAAGGCATGATGAGATCTTATTTGCAGATTATATTAAAATATACAAACTGTGTGCTGATCGTGGAAACATAATAAGAACTTTACTTGATGAAATTATAAGGACAAAAAAAGCCTGGAATGTTATCAGGCTTTCTGCATGTGATCACAACTTGGAAACTCTGGCATTCTTCACAGAATATTCGATCATGTTGTCAATGTCCACTTTTTCCTCTTCGACCGGAAGAGAAGCGGACTTTGCTTTCACCTCAGGCCGCTCGGGGACAGCAAGGCAGCTTCCTGCTGGTGTTATGGAAATATCGAAAGTGCCGATCTTTTTTGCAATATCGATGATCTCATTCTTATCAAGACCGATGAGCGGATGATAGATAGGGGCACAGATTCCGTATATCTCAGCATACATATTCGCTGCTGTCTGGGAGGCAACCTGACCCAGGGATGAACCTGTGACTATACCTGAAGCACCTTCCTTTTTCATAATCTCAAACGCGATCCTGTACATGGTACGCTTGCAGAGCACACAGGTCTTACCCCTTTCACATTTGTCGATAAAGGCTTCGAGATTGCGACCGTTGGGAACCTCATACATTTTTAAAGGATGACCCGGGCACCATTTTTGAAGCTGCTCAATACAGTCCATCGTCCTCTGTCTTGCACGCTCAGTGCTGAAGGGTTCATTATTACAGTAGATAGGGACAATCTCCACGCCCCTCTTCATCAGAAGCCATGTAGCCACCGGAGAATCAATGCCACCTGACACAAGGGCCACCATCTTACCCTGCGTACCGATTGGAAGACCACCCACACCATCTACGGTTTCCGTGTAAACGTATGCGTGGTTCTGACGCATCTCCACGAATATTTCCCTGTCAGGGTCAGTCAGATCCACCGAAGGCTCGATACCCTTTGATTCAAGCATCATCCATACCGCATCGCCACATTTCCTTGCAAGGTCATTGGACGAAAAATCATGATTTCCCGTACGCTTTGATCTTATTGCAAAAGATTCATCGGCCTTTACAAAACCATCCGCCACCGTTGCACACATCTTTGATGCGGATTCAATTGTGGGTTCTGTTGTATAGGCAGGAGATGTGGAAACAACTCCGAAGACATTTGCTGCAGACCGGGCTGCATTGGAATCGGAGCTATGTACGAATATCCTACCCCATTCACGACTTATCCCGGAATAGGACACACCGTTCTGTTTGAGCATTGCTTCAATGTTGCTCATCAATATCTTCTCGTACCAGTTCCTGACACCGGTACTTTTCAGGGCCAGTTCTCCATACCTGACAATAATTATATCGAACATAAGTTTACCATTCCGGAAACATCAATTAAGTATATCTAAGAGGGCAATCCTTGCCACATATATCGAAAGTAAGCTAGATGATAATTGAGAACACAATCTCACCTGCGTATTCTGAAATCAGTGAATTTGCCGGAATAGGAAGACCAGCTGACATCAAGATCTTTCACGGCCGCATGTGAGGGACCTTCTCCCAGCAGTCCCAGCAGTTTCTCAATATCGGCACGTTTGCCTTCCGCTACTACTTCCACCCTGCCATCCGGAAGGTTCTTCGCAAAGCCCGTAAGCCCGAGCTCTGTAGCATTATCTACCGTAAACTTACGAAAATACACACCCTGCACCCTCCCGGAAACAAGAATAGTTGCGGAGGCAGGTGCCTCCGCATTTGTGTTTACATCCTGCATACAGCTTAATTTATCTGTGAATTATAAGAACTTTGGCCTTGAGGACAGAAGTTTTGCAAGGGGCAGACCCTTGTACGGCATCCCCTGAACCTCGGACTGTATCCTGGCATCGAGCTCTTTTGCTGTCATTTCAACCTTCTTCGGTTTTTTGGCCTGGGATTCCGCTCTGAGAGTCACATTGATATTGCCGGTCTCGACTTCCTTATCACCGACAACGACCACATAAGGTACCCATTCACGACCTGCCTCACGGACCTTCTTACCTACAGTATCCTCGCGGTCATCGATGTCAACACGGCAGTCAAGCTGATCCGCTACCTGTAATGCAAAGTCCATATGCTTTTCCGAGATAGGGATTATCCTCACCTGGGTCGGAGAGAGCCAGACCGGAAGCATCGGAACCTCACCTGCTTCAGCCTTCATGGCTTCTTTCTCAAGCAGCCCGTAGATACAACGCTCGATGGCACCACTTGGAGAGCAGTGAAGTATTATTGGTCTCTTTGCGGATCCGTCAGTGTCGATATAGTTGATATCATACCTTTCCGCATTCTCGACATCTATCTGGACGGTTGAAAGTGCACTTGCCTTTGCGAGAGCATCCACGAAGTTAAACTCGAACTTGAGTACGAAATAGAAGAATCTGGTGTCCCACATCTCGACAAGTACGGGTTTGTCCACGGTTTTTGCAAGGTTTGTTATGAAATCCTTGTTCTCTTCATAGAAATCCCTGGTAAATCTGATGGCAACTTCAAAATCATCGACTTTGATGCCCACTTTGTCGAGAACCGAGATACACATATTATATTGGTCATCAAATTGTGCCACAGCCTGCCCCATATCAGTACAAAGACTGTGCATATCCGGCATTGTGAACGCACGCAGACGTCTGAGACCAACAAGTTCCCCGCGCTGTTCCTTACGGAAACTGTAGCGAGTCATCTCGATCATCTTCATTGGCAGGTTCTTGTAGGAAATCGTCATGTCATGGTTCATGAGGAACTGACCGAAACATGCGGCAAATCTCAAAAACATGTTCCTTTTATCGGACTCAATCGAGTACTGGCGTGCAGGGAACCTGTCAAGGTATTTCTTCAGAGTTGGATGCTCCATATCATACATCAGAGGAGTCTCAACTTCCATGGCACCCACCTTGTAGGACTCATCCAGCACATAGTCCTCCAGCAATGACTTGATCAGCCTGCCTTTGGGATAGTAACGCATGTTACCCGAATCGGACCCGGGTTCATAATCGGCAATCTCGAGCCTGCGCATAAGCTCTACATGCGGAGGAGCCCTTTCCACAGCCCTCTGTTTTGATATCTCGTAATCAACAAACTTCCGCAGGTTCTCATGTCCTTTAAAGTCAAAATCATCGGTGCTGTGAAGTTCACCGTCAGGGGTAAGGATATGCCAGTAGGATCTGGCCGTACTTTCAGCTTTAAGTGCTTCGGAAACAACTTCTTCCTTCTCCTCCGAAACAAGCACGCTTTCTCCGCAGCTCACCGACCTGCCTTCAGGCACGATTGACCGGGAAAGTTCGGACAGCGGGTGTCCCTTACAGCTGATCTTAAAGGCCTTATACCATCCAAAGGGTGCTCTTTTAATATTGAAATCTCCGGAGAGTTCCTTTTCAATGCTTTTCAGAACAGAGATAGCGACCTTCGGGGATGAAAGATCGGAGCTGAGGTGTGCATACGGATAAAGCATAATGTTCTCTGCTTTAACCTGCCCTGCAACGTTTCTTATTTCATTTACAGCCTTTTCTACAATCTCTTCCACACCGGACTCATCAACCTTCTCGACTGCGATAAAAGCGGTAAGGGCCTCATCAAGCCTGCCGGATCTGAATGACTCTTCAATCTTTTCAGCAACCGGGGTACTTTTTTTGACCTCGTATTCTATGTAATCGGAATGAATTAACAGCAATTGCATGAGTTCACCTTTCAGATAAATGCTAACTTAAATCAGACCATTCCTTATTAATCTTTTCAGGTTTGCCGGGAAAATGCCGTAAGACAAAAAAGGGAAGATCAGTCAGACGTTTCGGTTTCCGAATGTGGTGATACATTATCAGGATAGGCGTAAACATCAGACCCTTCATCCACATATACCCGGTAACCGGCTACAATGGCACCAAGAAGTATGGGTGCAGCAAAGAATCCTGCTATACCGCCCACAAAGGCACCGCCAAGAAAAGCAAGCAGTATCAGCAGAGGATGGATATGTGATTTCAGGCTTGCAAGATATGGGCGCAGGAAAAGCTCAGGCGGAACATAGATCACTATCGATGCTACCACGAAAAACACTACTGCACTTTCGAGACCCTGATCAAGATAACGATATACTGAAAGAACCAGAAGGACCATATATCCCGCAAACATCGGTATCACAGATGCTATGAATATAAGGGCCGACAGTGCCAGTATGTTGGGAAAGCCGAATGCATAGAAGACGATCAACGACAGCAGGCTTACTACAAGTGCTGCCGATGCGTTTCCTATAAAAATACCCTGCAGAATGATATCAAGATGCTCGAAATACCTGATCGCCGAATTTTTCCATTGTGAGGGGACAATATTTATTACTGCATTGTAGAATTTATGGCCATCAGCCAGCAGGAAATAGCACACAATAATTGCTACTATAAGATTAAGACCAAACATCATCAGATTCCATGCATAGGAAAAAATTCCGGCATTGCCGATCAGGGATAAGAAGGAAGTCGAGAAATCCCATATCAATTGCTGTACGTTATTGGTATAGCTGGGAGGAATATCAATCGTCCTGAGGGTATCAAGTAAAAAGTTCAGTACTTCTGCCTGATTATCGATAATCCAGCCGATCTGCCGGAATATCTCGAACAGACCTGAACCTATAATGAAAACCACGGGCACAACAATGAACATTGTTGCGATCAAAGCTCCCATACGAGGAAACTTTTTCAGTTTATAGAATATAGGCCTGGAAATGTATGCGAAGACAAGTCCCAGGACCAGCCCGTCTGCAAGGGGCAGAAATATGAATATCTGTATGATCAGAAGTAAAAGAAAGAAAGCACCTATGGCTATCTTCCATTTGGAGTCAAGTATACGTGACACGCCGTCCTTTTGAGTAAAATCGGTCTTCATTCTCTAATATCCCACAATGCATAGATTGCATATTATAATATTCTTGATCTATTAATAACCACCGTACAACCCACATAAGAAATGTATTTATAAGTTTTTAAAGTTTACTTTGATATTTAACAACAACACATGAATCAGTGCATTTCCCACAGGCTGTGCAACCCTCACCTATAATGATACCTTTCCCCGCATCAAGGCTGATAACTCCCCGTGGACAGGCATTGATACATATTCCACATTCTGTGCACTTGTGATTTCTCAAAAGTTGTATTGAAGCTTCTTTAAAGAGAGATTCCGCTTTTTCCCTGGTTTCCGAGTTTACCACCATACTGCCCGAGGAGAATATTTTCACAGTGGAAGAAGAACTCTCAGTGAACAGAAGACCCAATTCTTCTGAAAAAGTTGTTTTCCCCAGGATATTCATGATATTGGCAGTCCTTTTCATGGAAAGACCACTGACTGCTCCCTCGATTGTATAACCACCGGCCTTGCAGGGAGAAATACCCGAAGTTATACTGATATCAAAAGAACTCACAGGTGCTTCAAAAGAGGCGGATATTCCCATCTCTTTACATAGCTTGATCATCTTTGGAGGAAGTTCTTTCCAGCGCCACATACCATGAGTTACAAACTCTTCAGGCATACCCGCTCCTTTAGCCCAGTCCAGAAGGAAAAAATGCCAGCGTTCGTAAAGTTCGGGGTGCAGATCCTTCAGACGCATGTACTCTGCGGAAAGTGCAGCCGGACACAGGTAACAGCCCACCCTTTCAAATCCCATGTCGTAAAGAGGATTATACTGCAATCCTCTCCAGTGGATGTAGAGCCAGATTTCTATTGCCCTCCAGTCCTTTATAGGGAAAATATTAAGCTGCCCCGGTACAAAGGGGTTGTTCTCACTGGTGGCGATCTTTGACCTGCTGAAAGATTCGTACCTCCTCTTACCGTCAATGGTCAGGCAGACAGGAGCAGTTTCCAGGCACTGCTCAATAGCCTCGTTCGCAGGTGCAAGTTTGCAAATCTTACAGCACCACCTGAAATCCTTTGCAGGAGGGCCAAAGGTTTCCACATTATCCCAGAATCCAGTGGACGCTTTTTTTTCTATCAGTTCGATGCCATTGTTGCTGCAATATTCATGTACAAAATCCACGGTTTCCGGGAACTCAATACCCGTATTCAGGAAAAAAGCCTTAACATCCCTCTTCCGAAGAGCGCTTGTAACGAGGTCCAGTATCACAAGACTATCCTTTCCACCACTGAATGAGACATTTACAGGAAGGGATCTGTACTGTTTCTGGTTTGCTATCCCCTTAACTGTATTCATGGCATTTTTACCCAGGGTCCTCAGATATTGTACGTTTGCAGCCACCACCTCATCCATTGTCGAAACCCGGGAATTTAGAGCAACTTTCTGTGAATCCAGTTTCCGTACCTTCAGTACCGGACCTTCATATTTCCGAGAGTCTTCCGCATCACAGTATGCTACTCCATATCCTGTCAGGTTTTCAGAAACAACAAGTACATAGTCTCCGCTTTTTATGCCAGCAGACATGTTCTCGATCATATCAGAGCTAAGTTTTTTTCCGTTCAGATGTTTCCTGCTTTTCTTTATAGTGACGACTTTATTGCTGCAATGACCAAGCAGTATTTTAGCACCCTGAACCATCGGCTCGAAAGTGTAATCCATTAACTGCAAATCAAACCTCAGGATGCCAAAGAACAGACCATCCACAATTACCTCATCAGTCTTGTCATCCCCGGGAACCTTGTTCAGCAGTACAATACGTCCGCCTATGGGATCGCAGGAAAAAGACTTCATTAGCTGTTCATGAAGAACCCGCCTTTCATAAGGGGAGCAAAACCTCACATCCGCAGGTTGTGATAAGGAAATCTTGCGTCCATTTTGCTCGCAGGTGCAGCATTTTTCTTCAAGGAGAGGAACATTACACCCGTCACACCAGAAAATGAAGTCTCTTTCATTATCCGCATGTTTTGGGCCTGAATTTTTCGACCTACGTCCTTTAGAATCAGTACCTGAAAAACTGCCTTTTTTTGAGGTTTTACTTCGATAAGATCTGCTTTTATTCATTGAACCTGTACCATTTGTCACTTCACTTAAAGGATAATAAAATTATAAAAATAAGAATTCAGTCCGCAGAAGCGGACCATGTTTTACTGTATAGAGAGTCGGAGTTCAGTTATTCTTGAGATACTCATTTATGGTCTTTGCTGCGAGCTTACCCGCACCCATTGCACTGATAACCGTAGCCGCACCGGTAACTGCGTCACCGCCAGCACAAACATTTTCCAGAGAGGTCTTTCCTGAATCATCCACAATTATCGTACCACGAGAGCCAACTTCCAGACCTTCGGAACCCGAGAGGATCATTGGATTTGGAGAGGTGCCTATGGCAATAATCACAATATCCGCATCAATGACAAACTCGGAGCCTTCTACTGGTACAGGCCTTCTGCGTCCGGACTCATCGGGCTCACCAAGTTCCATCTTAATGCACTCGACACCTTTGACTGTCATGTTCTCGCCTTCGAGGATACGCACAGGGTTTGTAAGCAACCTGAACACAACACCTTCTTCCTTTGCGTTCTCAATCTCCTCTTTTCGTGCAGGAAGCTCATCCTCACCACGGCGATAGACTATACTCACCTCATCTGCTCCAAGCCGGAGGGCACTGCGTGCAGCATCCATGGCGACATTACCTCCGCCTACCACGATAACACGCTTGCCTCTCTTGATAGGAGTATCATAGTCCGGGAAACGGTATGCTTTCATCAGGTTTACCCTTGTGAGGAACTCGTTAGCAGAATAGACACCATTGAGATTCTCCCCTTCAATACCCATGAACTTTGGCAGGCCTGCGCCGGTTCCAAGGAAGACGGCATCAAACTCATCCCTGAGCTCATCAAGGGTTTTTATCTTGCCTATAACATAATCCACCTTGACATTCACACCAAGCTGTTTGATATAGTCCACCTCTTCCCTGACAATAGACTTGGGAAGCCTGAACTCGGGTATACCGTAGGTGAGCACACCACCGGTATCGTGTAAAGCTTCATAGAGAGTAACTGCATGCCCGGCTTTTGCAAGGTCAGCCGCTGCAGTCAATCCTGCAGGCCCGGCACCAATGACAGCCACGTTCTTGCCCGTAGATTCTGCTTTTACAGGAGCTTCCACACCTTTCTCCCTTTCCCGATCGGCACAGAACCGCTCAAGTCGTCCTATGGCAACAGGTTCGCCTTTCTTCGCAAGCACACAGTACTGCTCGCACTGCACTTCCTGCGGACAGACCCGTCCACATACAGCAGCAAGGGAATTGGTCTGTTTTATTGTGGCAATGGCCTCATCGAACTCACCTTCCTTTACCTCAGCAATAAAAGACGGGATGTCCACATTTACCGGACAGCCCTCAACACATTTTGGATTCTTACATTCGAGACAACGTGCAGCTTCTGCAAGCGCCTGTTCCTCGCTATAACCAAGGGCTACTTCATCAAAATTCTCAACCCTTTGTTGAGGGTCTTGGTGAGGCATTTTTTCTCTTGCTGCCATCAGTTACCACCTCTGCAGGTACATTCATGATTATCAAGACATTCTGATTCCTCATTGCGATACAGTGCAAGCCTGCTCATGAGCAGGTTAAAGTCTACCTTATGTGCATCAAATTCCGGTCCGTCAACGCAGGCAAACTTGGTCTCGCCACCGACAGATACCCTGCAGCCACCACACATGCCGGTACCGTCTATCATTATCGGGTTAAGGCTGACAATGGTCTCCACACCATAAGGTTCTGTCATACCTGCTGCCACCTTCATCAGAATAGGAGGACCTATGACAACTATTCTTGCAACATCCTCACCACTATCAAGAATCTGTTTCACCACATCAGTCACAAAGCCGTGATGTCCTTTGGAACCGTCATCTGTTGCCACATGAAATTCATCGCTTGCAGCCTCCATCTCATCCTCGAGTATGAGCAGGTCCTTGCTTCTGGCACCAATTATTGATATTACCTTGTTACCTGCTTCAAGATATGCCTTCACCTGTGGATAAACAGGAGCAATACCAACACCACCACCCACAAGGATGACTGTGCCAAGCTTCCTTACATCGGCAGGAGTCCCGAGAGGACCCACAAAATCCTGAAGTTCGTCCACATCACTCATCTTTGCAAGCTGCTTTGTGGTCTTGCCCATTTCCTGGAAGATTATTGAAACATACCCTTCTTCTGCATCGAAATCGGCAATTGTCAGAGGAATACGTTCACTTGTTTCATCGATTCGCAGGATTATGAACTGCCCGGCCTTTGCTGCCTTTGCAACATCCGGTGCCTGGACCTTCATCAGGTGAACCTGAGGAGCAATTTGTTTTTTCTCGAGAATTTTGTATGGCATGTGATCACGTTATAAAGATTGGTAATTCTGGATAGAAATCTGTGGATATGATTGGATTTCTAGTACTTAAGAGTTAAGTGACTGCTCCCACTACTAAAGTGCGTGGGCTTCTACGGATTTAATACCGACAGATTGCAATCCCAATCTGAGAATGTTGATAGCGGCATTGTGGTCACGGTCTAAGACCAGACCACAGCTATTACATTTGTGTGTTCTATCTGCTAATTTTTTATCAACCAACAGACCACACCTTGAGCACATCTTAGAAGTATTCGCAGGGTTAACAAATGCAACTAAAGAACCAGCACTTTCAGCCTTGTACTTTGTTGCAGTGATTAACATGTTCCATGCGGCATCTGCTATGCTCTTTGCAAGACAATGATTTTTAAGCATGTTTTTGATGCTCAGGTCCTCGAAGACAATGAAGGAATATTCATCTACCAATTGTCGACTTAGCTGATGAATGAAATTATAACGCTTGTTTGCGATTCTTTCATGTACTCTCTGTACTATCCTTATAGCTTTTTTACGTTCATAAGAACCTTTTGGGGTTTTGGATAACTTACGTTGAGCCTTCGCGAGTTCTTTTTCTTCCAGGCGGAAAAAGCGAGGATTTGGTATTGTTGTACCATCGGACAATGTAGCGAAATTCGATAAACCTACGTCAATGCCTACAACTTGTTCCATAGTTTGTTCTGGGATTTCTATATCTTCACATTCTGTTATTATGGAAACATACCACTTTTTGCATGCGGAGCGTCTGACAATGATCCTTTTAATGTCACCTTCGACCTCTCGATGCACCTTTACACGGACATTTCCGATTTTAGAAAGGTATAACAGGTTTCCATCGAGTTTAAATCCCATTTGAGGATAAGTGAAGCTGTCGTACCAACCTTTTCCTTTGAATCGGGGGTATCCGGGCTTTTCTCCGCTCCTTACACGCCTGAAAAAGTGTTTAAAGGCAAGATCTACCCTTTCCTGTACTTCCTGAAGGGTTTGAGAGAACACTTCTTTATAATCTGGATTCTCTTTTTTCCATTCAGGGAGTAGTTTGTTGAGAGTATATTTTGATAACGTTTCTCCCCTTTCTTCATAAGCAGTTTTTCGTTCCGCTAAAGTACGATTGTATACTTGTCTGCATATCTCTAAGCTACGCTCCATCTGCTTTTGTTGTAATTTAGTAGGATAGATACGGAACTTGTATGTCTTACGCATTATACTTCAATATGCTTTAGTTGCGTAAAAAAGTTGTGATGACATTAGATTAATTAAAGGGTTGGGTACGATTCATCCCACAGCCAAAGCAGTGGGCCTTCTTTACCCCTACACCCCGTCAATCATAAGGCAGGTTGAGTAAAAGTCCTTCAAATAAAATACGTGAAATCACTTTGAATTGTGCCCGGATATTCGTATGCCTATTTATATGAAGTGAACAATTTCCACTTAGGATAAAGAGGAGTAATGTGCATGAAGTCAATGATTCTTGCAGGCGGATCAGGAACCCGCCTCTGGCCACTTAGCAGAGAACTGTATCCTAAACAATTCCTGAAGATAAAAGGAAACTCTCTTTTTCAGGATACTGTTTCAAGATGTCTGCAGATCTCGGACATATCGGAGATTTATGTAGTTACAAATGAAATGCACAAATATTTTGTTATAGGCCAGGTTGAGGAACTGGGTCATGAGATACCTGATGAAAACATTCTCCTAGAGCCAGAGGGTAAGAACACGCTTCCTGCAATCTGTTATGGCATAAAGGAAATTGAAAAGGCACATGGAAACTCCGTGGTAGGCGTTTTCTCTTCGGACCACGTACTGGACAACGATGCAATGAAGACAATCTCAGGTGCGGAGAAGCTTACATCGGATTATCTTGTGACCTTTGGGATAGTACCAACCCATCCGCACACGGGTTATGGATACATAAAACCGGGCGAGGAACTTGAAATCGGCAGGAAGGCACAGGAATTCAGGGAAAAACCCTGCCATGAGGATGCTGAAAAGTATATCTCGGAAGGCTGTCTCTGGAACAGCGGAATGTTCCTGTTTGACACCGACGTATTTCTGGAAGAATTGAAGAACCTGGCACCCGATGTTTGGAACGCTTTCGAAGGATCTTCGGATATTAAAGAGGTATATGGAAGGATGCCTAACATCTCTATAGATTATGGGATCATGGAAAAATCCTCCAGAGTTAGCGTTGTGGAGCTTGAACACAAATGGAGCGATCTCGGGAATTTCGATGCACTCTATGCGGAATCCGAAAAGGATACTAATAACAGTTGCACCCTTTCATGTGAAAATGTATGTGTCGATTCAAATAACAATTTTGTTTATTCAAAGGACAATAAGCTTGTTTCACTGATAGATATAGATGATATGATCGTTGTTGATACAAGCGATGCACTGCTTGTATGCCCCCGCAAGAGCAGTGAAAAAGTTAAAAGCGTCGTCAATACCCTCAAACAGAGAAACGACGAGCGCGTGAACATCCACGATACAGTCTATCGCCCATGGGGATCATACACATTGCTGGAGAACTCCGGTGGACACAAAATAAAGAACATTGAAGTCCTGCCCGGTAAAAAGCTGAGTCTGCAGCTGCATCACCACAGGAGCGAGCATTGGGTTGTAATCAAGGGTATGGCATGTGTGGAAAACAATGATCAACAGTACTTTTTAAGACAGGGAGAGAGCACTTTCATAAGAGCCGGTACAAAACACAGACTTTCAAATCCCGGTAAACTTCCTCTTGAGATAATTGAAGTGCAACTGGGAGAGTATGTAGAAGAGGATGATATTGTCAGGTTTGATGATGAGTATGGGAGAAAATGATTTAAATATATAGCTATCCCAAATCACTCAACTTTTTTATTAAACTTTTTCCCTCTCCACAGCTTTCCATACGTGCATTCCCCTGAACATACGCTTCATGCTCAGAAGCAGGTATATCTGATGCCATATGAAAGAGGATACCAGATTTGAATACCAGTTACCCGAAATCAGTGCAAAGAGGAACAAAATCAAGACACCTATACCATACAGCAAACTGATTTGTGCGAGCAGGTAAGACCATAGAATCACACTCGTAAAGAAGGCTATTGGCACCACGAAAAACATCAGTATCCTCAAAGGGAATACGAACATACCGAATTTGCCATACTTAGGTGACACGAGATCTACATTATATAGAGTTGCCTCTAGCAGTCTTGCAGAGCGGCGCAGTTTCTGGCGTTTCTGTTGTCCAAGGTCCCCTGTAATGTACTCATAGAACTTTGCAGAGGGCTCGTACACGCACCTGTAGCCGTTTCGGATTATTTTGAGTGCCATACTAGCATCTGATGCTCCATAGTTTTCAGGAATTGGGGAAAAGGCCTTTTTCCTGAGCACAATCAGTGGACCATTAAAACAGTAAGTGGAATGGATATTACTCTCCCATGTACACATTTTACCGTATACAGTACGATATGCTTTTTCCGAGCTTGTGGTGAATGAATCCTGTTTCACAATGGGCTCGAGCTCACCACAGACAGCCCCTATCTTTTCATCACTCAACAATCTTCCGATTGCATGGTTAAGGGCATCCGTTTCAAAGGTGACGTCTGCATCAGTTGTAACCACGATATCTGTTTTGGCTTTTAATACACCCAGGTTGACGGAAGCATTGGTTCCGGTGCGTTGCTCTTTAACGATGACTTTACCAGACATACCGTATTTTTCAAATGCCTTTTTTGCGAGTTCCACTGTATCATCGGAAGACTGGTCATCTACCACTATGGCATGAATCTTTTCTGTTGGATAATTGATATCTTTCAGGTTTTTGATGCGGTGGTCAATGACCTCACTTTCGTTGTAGGTTGGGATGACGACTGCTATTTCGGGACATTTGTTCAAATCATTAATAGCAAAACTAGTTGTGGACATGATTCCGAATAGATAGATACAATAAACTGTTAATGGTATTACAGTTGCAACCAAGGCGATAAATAATATCAATAAATTCATAATTATCCTTTAAGTTCAAAGCTATTGCGACGGATTTTAAATCGTTCGAATCATTTCTATATTGAGTGACAAAGTTTTGTCATTATTAGAACATATTTTTTTACTAATATATTAGGTTATAGTGATATGCATTCTTCGTAAATAGCTTATTTCTGCTGATAGCAATTATATTCCGCCAGTGAAGTGTGATGTTTTGTTCATCAGCTTGCATTCAAATCACCTTTAAAAGTTAAAATGATTTTTAATCACATGCTGATACGCTATAGTCCATCAGTTATAAATATGTTTATACAAGTTTAGAACCGAGGTAAAAAGTGAAAGTTATTATTCCTGCTGCTGGTACTGGAACACGCCTTTTTCCACATACTCACACTAAGCCAAAACCAATGGTATATATTGCTGGCAAGCCAATTATTGGACATATACTTGACAGAATGATAGAACTTGAACCCGAAGAAATTATACTTGTTGTAGGGTATCATAAAGAACAATTGATTTCATATGTTGAAGAGAAGTATGAAAGAAAATTTAATATCCGGTACGTAGAACAGGAAGAGAGACTTGGTCTGGGACATTCAATTTACACTACAAAGGATTATGTTATTGGTACAGATATAATGATAGCTCTTGGAGATATGATATTCAAATCAGGATATCTGGACTTCTACATCAAGCACAATGGTAATAACAAGTGTGCAGGTTCCATTGGTGTACGGGAAGTCGATGAGCCTAGAAAATATGGAATTGTAGAACTAGAAAAGAGTTCATCTTGCATAAAGAAACTCGAAGAAAAACCTGAATTACCAGCATCAAATTTAGGAATAGCAGGAGTTTACTTTATAAATGATACAAATATGCTTTTCGAAATCCTTGAGAGAATGATGAAGTATAATCTCAAATCACGTGGCGAATATCAACTAACTGACGCACTTCAAGAAATGATTAACCAAGGTTCAAAGTTGAAGATTTTTGAAGTATCAAGCTGGTATGACTGTGGCCATGCTAAATCCCTCCTCGAAACAAATCAAGTCTTACTGGATGAAAAAGAGAATATAGATACTTATGATAGCGTAGATTCAGTCATAATACACCCCATTGCTATCGGGAGAAATGTTAAACTAATCAATTCGGTCATTGGACCTCATGCATCAATCGCAGAGGGAACCATTGTGGAAAACTCTATAATATCAAATAGCGTAATAGGTGCTCGATCATGCATTTCAAACGTAAACCTACAGCATTCCATAGTAGGAGATGATGCAAATGTCGTGGGTAAGCACAATTCATTAAATATAGGTGATTCATCTTCAATTGAGTTTTAATTGTGATAACATGAAATCAATAGTAACTGGAGGAGCAGGATTTCTAGGATCACATCTGTGTGATCTTTTGCTTGAAAAAGGACATGAAGTTATTTGCATAGATAATCTTGTTACTGGTAGCACGAGAAATATTTCCCATATAAACTCTAAAATGTTTACTTATTTAAAGCATGATATAACTAAGCCAATATATTTTGGAGATAAAATTGACTATATATTCCATCTAGCAAGTCCAGCTTCTCCCATTGACTATCTTGAGTTACCAATCCAGACTCTCAAAGTAGGAGCTTTGGGCACATACAACATGCTGGGGCTTGCAAAGGAGAAAAAAGCAAAGTTGCTGATTGCCTCCACCTCTGAAGTGTATGGCGATCCATTAGTCAATCCACAACCCGAGACTTATTGGGGGAATGTCAACCCTGTTGGACCCAGAGGCGTATATGATGAAGCTAAACGCTATGCTGAAGCCATAACTATGGCATACCACAGATATCATGGTATCGATACAAGAATTGTACGTATATTTAATACATACGGACCACGAATGCGTGCAAACGATGGAAGAGTCGTACCTAATTTTATAAATCAGGCACTTAAAGATGAAGATCTTACGGTATATGGCGATGGAAGTCAAACACGCTCGTTCTGCTATGTTTCAGATCTTATAGATGGCATATACAAACTGATGATGACAGATTTTACAGAACCTATTAATCTGGGAAATCCGGTGGAAATGTCCGTGCTAGAATTCGCAGAAAAGGTTCTTGAAATAACAGGTAGTGATTCAAAGATTACATTTAAGGGCCTCCCAGTTGATGATCCAAAGGTAAGAAGGCCTGATATCAGCAGAGCAAAGGAAGTTCTGGGATGGGAGCCAAGAGTTAAACTTGGGGAGGGGCTTAGTAGAACTATTGA
>JAALLQ010000079.1_pt1 | contig 32855 bp, 33 predicted proteins | sample 7245921 | NCBI WGS metagenome assembly JAALLQ01 (sample SAMN13049200, study PRJNA578106) | oil field metagenome | isolation source: filtered produced water from oil reservoir B7 | place: USA:offshore Texas | collected 2016 | reverse complement strand
AGGGTGTATTCATGCACCGGACGGTAGTCCAACTTGACTTTGTAGTTGTCGTCACACCATGCCAGCGTGTGTTTCATCCACTCTTTGTCGTTCCGTTCCGGGTAATTCTCGTGCGCATGGGCACCACGGCTTTCGTGGCGGGCTTCTGCGCCGACAATTGTCGTCACGGCACAAGTCATCAGGTTCTCCAGCTCCATAGCTTCCGCCAGGTCGGAGTTCCAGATCATGGATTTATCAACAACTTTGACATCCGTCAGCGTGCCGGCAATGTCATCCATTACCTCACAACCTTCTTTCAGCGATTCGCTGGTACGGAAGACTGCGGCATCTTTCTGCATGGCTTTTTGCATGTTGGTCCGAATTTCGGAAACCAGCATGGAACCTTCGGCATTGCGCAGACGGTCCAAGCGGGACAGTGCCAGATCATCAGCAGAGGCTTTCAGCTCTTGCACGCATACCTGCGGCGCGGCCAAAGACCACGATATCCAGCAAGGAGTTACAGCCCAAACGGTTCGCACCGTGAACAGAAACCGAAGCAGCCTCACCAATTGCCATCAAGCCCGGGCAAACTGCATCCGGGTTTTTGGCAGTCGGGCGCAGAACCTCGCCATGGTAGTTGGTCGGAATACCGCCCATGTTGTAGTGCACTGTCGGCAGAACCGGAATCGGCTCTTTCATTGCATCCACACCAGAGAAGATTTTGGCAGTTTCGGTGATACCCGGCAGACGGGACATCAGCACGTCTTTGCCCAAGTGTTCAAGGTGCAGCTTGATGTGATCCCCTTCCGGGCCACAGCCGCGACCTTCACGGATTTCAATGGTCATGGCACGGCTGACCACGTCACGGGACGCAAGGTCTTTTGCCGTCGGCGCATAGCGTTCCATGAAGCGCTCACCTTCGGAGTTGGTGAGATAACCACCCTCACCGCGAGCTCCCTCAGTAATCAAGCAGCCAGCCGGGAAGATACCGGTCGGGTGGAACTGCACGAATTCCATATCCTGCAACGGCAGACCAACACGGGCCACCATCGCATTGCCATCACCCGTACAGGTGTGAGCCGAAGTACAGGACAGGTAAGCACGACCACAGCCGCCAGTTGCCAGAATAACCATATGGGCGCGGAAACGGTGAATGGTACCGTCCGCCAAATTCCAGCAAATCACACCACGACAGGTATTGCCGTCCATGATCAGATCGATGGCGAAGTATTCAATGAAGAATTCCGCATCGTGCTTCAGGCTTTGCTGATACAGCGAGTGCAAAATGGCGTGTCCGGTACGGTCAGCAGCAGCGCAGGCACGCGGGACCGGAGCCTCACCATTGTTGCGCATATGACCGCCGAACGGACGCTGATAGATTTTGCCTTCTTCGGTACGGGAGAACGGAACGCCGAAGTGCTCAAGTTCGTACACCGCCGGAACGGCTTCGCGGCACATGTATTCGATGGCATCTTGATCGCCAAGCCAGTCGGCACCTTTGACGGTGTCGTACATGTGCCACTTCCAGTTATCGTCCGCCATATTGGCGAGGGAAGCAGCAACACCACCCTGCGCAGCAACCGTATGGCTGCGCGTTGGGAAAATTTTGGTCACGCATGCTGTGCGCAAACCGCCTTGAACAGAGGCCAGAGTCGCCCGAAGACCGGCACCGCCGGCACCAACGACCACAACGTCATATTCATGATCAATAATGTTATAGGCAGACATTGTTTATTTAGCCCCCCAAGGCAATCGTCAGAACAGAAACAACAGAGAAAATGCCGAGAGCAAAAGCAGCCAGATTAACAAGAATACGGACCGCCAACTGCAAGGCACGCGGCTGGAGGTAATCTTCGATGACCACTTCCATACCCATTTTGCCGTGCAGGAATGCAGCGCATGAGAACATAATCATCAATGCGGCGTTCCACGGCTTGCCCAGCCATGCAGTAAAGGTGGCATAATCGGCTCCCGCTACGCTGATAACGGCGGTGATGAACCAAAGTGTCAAAGGAACAAGGGCAATTGCAGACAGACGTTCAATCCACCAATGGTGAAAACCGTCGTGAGCAGAGCCTAATCCACGGGCGCGGCCCAAAGCACTACGCATGCTAGCCATGATAATCTCCCAGAAAGAGTGTACGTCAGATGCTCAAACCGACAATCCAAGACACAGCGGTCAGGCCAAAAGCACAGCCCACCATGATGTAACCCGAGGTATAGACCTCTTCAATCGGCAACAAACGACCAGTATCCCACAACATGTGACGGACACCGTTACACATGTGGTAGATCAATGTGAATGACCATCCGAAGAGAATCAGATAGCCGAACCAAGACCCAAGGAAGGACATGGCAAAATCATAGTATTCCGGCCCTGCGGCTGCAGACCCGATCCAGAACACAAACAGCAGCGTTCCCACAAACGTTACCACACCAAAAATGCGGTGCAGACCAGATAGGAACGAGGTAAGTGCGAACATATTATAGACTTGGAGATGCGGGGACAGTGGCCCGCGAGATACTTCGTCCTGCTTTGACATGACGTGCGCCCCTCTTTAGCGTAGCGTCCGGAAGCCAAGACCAGAAGGCGATGCGCCCCCGATGTGCCCCCAAACTACAATCTGCGAATTGACTACTTTCACGCAACTAAGTGTAAGCGCGCGCAGTCAATAAAGTCAACGACCATACCTTTAACTATATGGCCTAGTGGTATAAGACTTTGGTTATAGCAGATCAAGATAAACACACACGACGCAGGCGAAAAAATTGTCCCGCGCCGTGAACCACAACCCTACTGCGACTCAATCTCAACAATAGATTCCGCAAGTGCAACCAAGCGTTTCGCATTGTCCACATGCAGTTGTTCAATCAATTTGCCGTTCAGGACGACAACCCCCTTACCTTCGGCTAGGGCTTCGGCATAAACGTCTATCAACTCTTTGGCGTGTTCAACATCTTCGGGCTTGGGGGCAAATGCGGCATTGGTTTCCGCAATAGTCTTGGGATGGATTAAGGTTTTTCCATCAAAGCCCAATTCGCGGCCTTGCTTCAGCGACTCGGTAAAGGCGGCATCATCCGCCAAATTCAGATGGACTCCGTCAAGAATCGCGACCCCATGCGCACGGGCAGCCAGAATGCACAAACCAAATGAAGTGATAAATGGCAGGCGATCAACCGTGTGTTCACACTGCAAATCTTTCGCCAAATCCGATGTCCCCATGACCAGCCCAGCCACACTGGTGGACGCGCCGGCAATTTCCTCTGCGCGCAAAACGCCCATCGGGGTTTCGATCATGGCCCATATGGGTAAATCATCCGGGCCACCACAGGCGCGGATCGCGGCCTGAATTTGTCGAACCGTGTCCGCACTTTCCACCTTGGGCACCGCGATGCCATCAATCGCCAAGCCGACAACCGCCGCCAAATCATCATACCCCCACGGGGTATTCAAGCTGTTGATACGAACAATAACTTCACGTTTTCCATAGGGGTTGCCATCTTGCATAACTGCGACGATATTGGACCGGGCCTCCGGCTTCGCATCCGGGGACACTGCATCTTCCAGATCCAGTATCAAGCTATCAGCGGCAAGAGTTTTTGCCTTTTCCAGTGCACGAGCATTGGATGCTGGCATGTACAACATGCTGCGGCGCGGACGAACAGTTACGGCCATGGTAGTCTCCGATCTGGTACTCATAATTAGGTAGGAACGCCTTGCCCCCGTGACAATCCATAACGGAAAGCAAGGACTGACATCATATGGTGAAGTGGCAGTATAGCCACAAATGTCAACCCTGCCTGCCGCGAAATAACCTTTAATAAACGCTGATTTATCCCATGTGCATCCTGTCTATCCAGTCTCACGTTTGTTACGGTCATGTTGGCAATGCCGCAGCCGTATTCCCCCTGCAACTGCAGGGCCACAATGTATGGCCCATACATACCGTCCAATTTTCCAACCATACGGGGTATGGCAACTGGACCGGACAGGTATTTGAAGCCGACTGCATCAGTGAATTGGTTCGCGGGATCGCCGAACGCGGTGCCCTTGACCAATGCCGGGCTATTTTGTCCGGCTACATGGGCAACGCCGCTATTGTCAAAGCCGTGACGGATGCGGTCGCCAGTGTCCGCACAGAAAACCCCGATGCCATATACTGCTGCGACCCGGTGATCGGGGATGTGGGACGAGGGATTTTCGTCCAGCCCGGCATCCCGGACATGCTGATCAAACACGCGATCCCCATCGCCGACATTATCACCCCCAACCAGTTTGAACTGGAATACATCACCCGGTGCGAGATCACGTCCTTATCTAGTGCAGTTGAGGCCGCCCGCAAAGCCATAGCCATGGGGCCAAAGGTCGTCCTTGTCACCAGTCTGGTGACCGACGGCATGCCGGAAAATTCCATTCGCGTGCTGGCGGTGACTGCCGATCAGGCATGGATGGTTTCCACCCCCCTTCTGACCTTCCCAATACCACTGAACGGCGCGGGCGACATGCTCAGCGCGCTGTTCCTTGGTCATATTGTGAAGGGTGGTTCGGTTGCAGAGGCTCTGTCTGCGTCTGTCTCTGGCTTATTTCAGGTGTTCTTCAACACGCAGGCCGCCGGAACGCGCGAACTGCAAATTGTGTCGACGGGAGCTAAAATTTTCTCACCGGACCAATGGTTCAAAGCCGAGACCATACCCGAATAAAGACATCCAACCACAACACGCCAGCATAAAACACGGCATAGTTGCCAAATACCCGACCCAGAGTGCGAGAACCTCCACTCTGGGTTTTGTTTTTCTCACTTATACGTCACAAAAAAGCCATGAAAATTCAGGCTTGTAATCAAACTAATGAAGCCCACATGAATCTAAAATCTATAACAACAATAAAAAAGAGAGGCCCAGAGGATGCAAGTTCTAAGCCGCATGAAAATTTCGCAGAAATTGCCGGTATTAATGGCTGTCATGCTCATCGCGACAGGCGCAGCACTCGGCATTACACTGACAATGAAAGCCATCGATGGCTTTACATATGATGCAGAGAAAAATCTCACCGCACTGGCAACAGCCCGTAAAGATCGCCTACAGGATTATCTGACAGACATTGATGCAGACCTGACGGTTCAGGCGACGAACCCCAACACGGTCAAGGCCATTGATGATTTCACCCGAGCATGGGGCTTTTTGGGCGCATCCGCACGTGAAACTCTGCAAAAAGCCTACATCACCGACAACCCAAATCCGGCTGGGGAAAAACACAAGCTCGCATCCTCCGATACCGGGCTTATATATGATGTTTTCCATAGCACCTATCATCCGTTCTTCAGAAGCCTTCTGGAGAAGAAGGGTTATTACGACATTTTCCTGACGGATCGCGACGGCAACGTCATTTACACAACCTACAAAGAATTGGACTTCGCCACCAATCTGGCTTCCGGTAAATACGCGGATACCGGACTTGCAAAAGTATTCCAACAGATTCAGGGCAGCTCTGGCGATGCCAAATTGGTTTTTGATGACTTCAAACCATATGCACCCAGTGCCGGCGCACCTGCCAGCTTCATCGGTCGGGGGGTCTACAACCGGGCCAATCAACTGGTCGGCAGCCTGATTTTCCAAATGCCTGTTGGTCGCATCAACGGCATTATGCAAAGCCCGGACGGCATGGGTGAAACCGGGGAAACCTATGTTATTGGTTCCGATTACTTGATGCGGACAGACTCACGGTTTTCAAAAGACAGCACTCTGCTGAAAACCAAGATCCAATCTGAAACCGTTGATGCCGCACTATCCGGGCAATCGGGTTCCGCCATCATTACCGACTACCGCGGGCAAGAGGTGGTTTCCGCATATACCCCGCTGAGCTACCACGGCGTCAAGTGGGCCGTCATTGCAGAAGTTGATACGGATGAAGCGTTGGCAGAAGCCACAGGCATCCGTAACATCAGCATCGTCCTCAGCATTGCCATCACCTTGATCGGTATTGTGCTGGCGGTTGTGTTCTCTCGCAGCCTGACCCGCCCAATTTCTGAAATCACCGGTGCGATGGATCGACTGGCCCAAGGCGATGTGGATTCTGTAATCCCCCACGCAGATCGCAGTGATGAAATCGGTGACATGGCAGCAGCCGTTCAGGTCTTTAAAGACAACGCCATCGCGCGCCGCCGCATGGAAGCAGAAGAACGCGACCGTGTCCGCCTGAATGAATACCGCCAACGCAAGTTGCAGGAACACATTGACGGTTTCCGCTCAATGATTTCAGAACTGCTGACACGCATTAAGTCTTCCGTGGAACATATGCATTCAGCTTCGGAAACTCTGTCTGCCAATGCAGAAGAAACCCAAATGCAAAGCGCCACCGTTTCCGCAGCAACCGAACAGGCATCGGCCAACGTTCAAACAGTTGCCACTGCCAGCACGGAATTGAGTGCCTCCATTGAGGAAATCTCGCGCCAGACTTCAGAAACCACACGTATTCTGGAAGAAGCCGTCCAACAAACCAACAACGCATCCGAAAGGATGGAAGGCTTGGCACAGTCTGCAACCCAGATTAACGAAATCGTCTATCTGATCAACGATATCGCGGATCAAACCAACCTTCTGGCCCTGAACGCAACCATCGAAGCCGCACGGGCCGGTGATGCGGGCAAAGGATTTGCCGTCGTTGCCTCGGAAGTGAAAAATCTGGCAAACCAAACCAGCCGGGCAACGGAACAAATTCAAACCCAAATTCAGCACGTGCAAACTGAAACCAATGCGGCTGTCGACGTGATCAAATCCATTTCAACCGTGATCAGTCGGGTCAATGAGTTGTCGACCGCCGTTGCCGGCGCAGTTGAGGAGCAAAACGCCTCCACCGCCGAAATTTCCCGTAACGTTGAGGAAGCCTCCCACGGTACACAGGAAGTTGCCATGAATATCGTGGAAGTTAACAATGCCGCACGGGAAACCGGGGAAATGTCGCAGAACGTTTATGAAGCCGCCAATGAACTTCTGTCTGAAAGCGACTCTCTTCAGGTCCAAATCGCTGAATTCCTTGATGGCGTCTATGCCATTCAGGAAAATACAGAGATCAAGGACGACTAACATCCCTGACCGCAGGCACAAAGAAACCCCCGCACGATTGTGTGGGGGTTTCTTTATTCATACGACAAAACTTAGCGTTCGTTGCGTGCGACTGCTGCTTCGTCAAATGTCATCATGTCATTGTGGCAAGTCACCGCTGCCCGCAACAGATTCACAGCCAATGCGCCGCCAGTGCCTTCACCCAAACGCATTCCCATGTCCAACAACGGACGTTGCCGAAGTTTTTCATACGCCATGCTGTGCCCTGCTTCGGCAGAGGCATGAGCCACCCGGCAGTGGTCAAGGGCTCCGGGTTGGAATACCTCCAACGGAGCCGCCGCCGCAGTACAGGGGAAACCATCCAACAAAATCGGCACCCGCTGCAAACGCCCGGACACAGTCGCTCCAGCCATTGCCGCCAGCTCACGGCCACCCAGACGACGCATAACTTCCACAGCATCCGGCTGATCCGCCATATGCAGCTCCACACCACGGCGAACCACGTCAATTTTTCGGGCAAGAATATCACCGACTGCCCCGGCACCGTATCCAGTCCAATCTTCTGCTGTGCCACCGAACAGGGCATGCATCATTGCCGACGCCGGGGTCGTGTTACCAATCCCCATTTCGCCGGGACAGAACACACTCATATCCGACGAGACCGCCGCCATGCCAACATTGAATGCGTAGACAAAGTCTTCCTCATCCATTGCCGGCCCATCAAGGAAATCCTTGGTAAAGCTGTCAATACGGATGTCATAGACTTTGAACGCGGTTCCGGTCGAACGGCACATGGCATTGATGGCTCCGCCACCCTCGCCAAAGTTCTTGGACTGTTGCCATGTGACCTCAACCGGGCAAGGCGAAACCTTGTGCTTCATAACCCCGTGGTTTCCGGCGAATGTCGCACAGGCCGGGTTGCTCATTTCCGGCGGATGGTGTCCTTGCCAAGCCGACAGCCATGCTGCCAGTTCCTCAAGCCGCCCCAAAGATCCGCACGGTTTGGTCAGATGGGGTTCACGTTCAACAGCAGCATCATAGGCGGCCTGATCCGGGCCAGGCAGATTGCGCAGAATTTCGCGCAAGTGATCAAGAGAGGTAATTTGCGGTGCGGAGGCCATATTGGGCTTTCCTTCCATCAAGTGTCTTAAAGCGGTTTGTTGCGGCTGACAGCGGCTTCTTCGAAGGTCAGCAGCTCTGAATGACAGAATGCGGCAGATCGTAAAATGCCGAATGCCAGCACCGCACCGGATGCTTCGCCAAGGCGCATATCCATATCAAGGATTGGACGCGCGCCGATGTGCTTCATTAACCGCGCATGTCCCGGTTCTGCCGAAGCATGGGAGAATTGACAGTGTGCGATGGCTCCGGGCTGAAGCTTTTCCAAAACCATAGCCGAAGCCGAGCATAGGAAACCATCGATCATCACCGGAACCCGCAACAAGCGAGCAGCCAGAATCACACCAACCATAGCCGCCAGTTCACGTCCGCCAAGGCGGCGCATAATCTCCAACGGATCCGGGTTATCGGTGGTATGCAGGTCTAGTCCCTGTTGCACCACTTCGATTTTCTTTTGCAAGTGCGGGCCACGGACACCGGACCCCATTCCGGTCCAGTCTTCAGCCGTTTCCCCATACAGGGCTGCGAGAACCGCAGCGGCAGAGGCCGTATTGGCAATGCCCATTTCACCGGGGCAGAACATGCTTTGGCCTGGCTTCACCACGGACATACCCACATTGATGGCATTGACCATTTCCGCCTCAGTCATGGCGGGAACCTTAGTAAAATCTTCGGTACTGCTATCCAAATCAATCGGGCAAATATCGTAGGGGACGTCCATGGCTTTGCACATGGTGTTGAACCCGGCTCCCCCCATATGGTAGTTCTGATGCATCTGATCGGTCACTTCCGGACCAAAGGCAGATACACCCAGTTTGGCAACACCATGATGCCCAATGAACACAGCAGCACGGGGGTTAGACATATCCGGCGGGTGACGCCCCTGCCATGCAGACAACCATTCGGCAAAGGTTTCAAGTCGACCGAGTGAACCCGCAGGCTTGGTCAAATTGGCTTCCCGGTCGCGTGCCGCAGCGGCAGCAGTTTCGTCAGGTCCGGGTAAGTTCTTGACCAATTCGCGCACTTCATCCAAGGAAGTGACAGAGAGGGTCTTCACCATTTGTCGGTTTCTCCCTAAAGTAACGGACGCCTCACGGCATCCTGTGTCATCGCAAATTTTGCGAGAACGCAAAACCACCCTGCTATAGACCATACCCGTCAGGAAATCATCCTTCTTATGTCCCAGAGCACTTCACATTCTGATACAAAATCGTCTCAAACCCACCAAAGCAGCGGCCTGTCCGCGTGGTTTGATGACCTTCTGTTCGCCATTATATTCCTGACACGCGTCCCGGTTCCCGCCGGCAGTGCGGCCAAGACCAAACCCCTTGCCACCGCCATGCGTACCTTCCCGGTTGCCGGGGCCATGATCGGTCTGGTGGGTGGCCTGACCTTCCTGCTGGCGAGCTTTTTGGGTGCACCGGGGCCTCTGTGTGGGTTTATTGCCATGTTTGCCTTGGTCATTCTGACTGGTTGCCTGCATGAGGATGGCTTTGCTGATATTGCGGATGGTTTTGGTGGCGGGTATGAGCGGCAGCGCAAAATGGATATCATGCGTGACTCGCGGGTTGGAACCTACGGTGGGGCGGCTTTGGTCCTCAGCCTGTTGATCCGGGGCACTGCAGCCGGATCGTTGGAACCGCTTGATGCCTTGGCAGCCATGGTCGCAGCCGCAGCCTTGGGTCGGGGGCTGATCCCGATTTCCATGACCCTTAACCTGTCCGCACGGTCAGACGGTGTCGGCGCGTCCTCGGGCTACCCGACGGAAGGCTCCATGTGGACATCCATTCTGTTGGCTCTGTTGATTGCTCTGGTTGCTCTGGGTCCGGCCCACGGTCTGTTGTGTTTTGCCGTCGGAGCTGCAGGTGTTTGTCTACTGGCAATAATCGCGAAACGACAAATCGGCGGCTACACCGGCGATGTTTTGGGTGCTGGTGCACAATTGGTAGATATTCTGGTCATGATTACGGTCGCCATGCTGCGTGCCCCGGTCTGATGAAAGGTATACTGACGTGAAGCTTCAAGGTGATGCCACCCGATGGTGGTGGGTGCGCCATGCCCCGGTCCCAGTTGCCGGTAAATTGGTCTATGGTCGCACGGATGTGCCATGCGATGTATCCAATACGGCACTGTTTGCGGCTCAGGCACGAAAACTACCATCCGATGCCGTGGTCATCACCAGCGGCCTTGGTCGTGCGGTTAAAACTCTTGAAGCCCTAAAAACCGCTGGCTACTCGCCACAAACCGAGACCGTGCTGACCGAACCTGCCTTTGAAGAACGCTACTTCGGCGATTGGGACGGCTTGTCATGGGATGAAATCGAAACCATGCAGGCCGGAAACATTGATGCGTTCTGGAATGATCCTTTCGGATTTCGCGCACCCGGTGGCGGAGAAAATGTATTCGACCAGAAAGAGCGAATTGCTGACGCAGTGGCCCGGATCAACACGGACCACTACGGCAAAAACATCGTGGTGGTCGCCCATGCCGGAACAATTCGCTGCCAGCTTGCCAATGTGCTGAAACTGGATGCGAACGCCATGACCTGTATTGATGTGGATTACGTCTCCGTGACGCGTCTTGACCACTACCACGGAGAATTAGAAGGGATCGTGCGTGTCTGCACGGTGAATGACCTTGATGACATTTGATAACATGCCGCTTCCCGCCATATCCCTTGTTCTGGGCGGGGCACGCAGCGGCAAAAGCACCACGGCTGAAGCTTGGGTTGAGGCCGAAGCCAAACGCAATGGCGGACAGGCAACATATATTGCCACCGGACAGGCGTGGGATGATGAGATGAAAGAACGGGTCGCCCTGCATCAGGAACGACGCGGCACAATCTGGCAAACCATCGAAGAACCATTACTGGTGGCAGACCTTCTTCCGGCCCTACCGACTGGGCAACCAATCCTGTTTGACTGCCTCACTCTTTGGATCACCAACCACTTGTTGGCAGAGCATGATCTGAACGCGGAGATCGATACATTGGTGGCTGCACTACAGCAGGCTCCGGCCCCGGTTGTCTGCGTCAGCAACGAAGTTGGGCTTGGTGTCGTCCCTGACAACGCACTGTCCCGAAAATTTCGTGACGCCCAAGGACGGCTCAATCAAAAAGTCGCAGCCATCGCCAACCGGGTGATTTTTGTCGCCGCCGGATTGCCAATGGTCCTGAAATCCGAAGAAAGGTCCTGAATAATGTCCGAACAAAGCCTGAACGATCGGCACGCCGAAAAAATGCGCAAACACAAGGCCAATAAGGACCGCCTGCGTGACGCCCGGACAATTGAGAAGGGCTTGTTGATGGTCCACACCGGCCCCGGCAAAGGCAAAACCACCGCCGCCATGGGCATGGCTATGCGCATTATTGGTCACGGCGGACGCGTCGGCATTATTCAATTTATCAAAGGCTCCGGCACGTGGGATACGGCGGAACGCCGAGTGCTGGAATGCTTTGGCGAACAAGTGGATTTCCGCATCATGGGCGAAGGTTTCACTTGGGAGACTCAAAACCGTGAACGAGATAAGGAAACCTGCGCCGAGGCATGGGGCGTCGCCAAAGACTGGATCAAAAACCATGACTTCGACATGGTGATTTTGGACGAATTGAACATCGCCCTGCGTAATGAGTATTTGGATATTCAGGATGTGCTGGATACCGTCACCAACCGTCACCCGGAACAGCACATTGTCATCACCGGCCGCAATGCTAAGCCGGAACTGATGGATGTCGCAGACCTTGTCACCGAAATGACCATGATCAAACATCCCATGCGTGCCGGAGTGAAAGCACAGGCCGGGATTGAATTTTAGAAACAATCACACGGGAAAATTCGCGGGCTTTGTCATTAAAAAGCGAGGGAGCATGTCCCTCGCTAAAATCAGATCAAGCAGCCTAACCTTAGGAGCATGGCCTTAGTTTAGGCGGAAACCTTGCCATCCAAATCCTGCACCGCGTGGAACAGCATTTCAACCGTCGGAGCCAACACGGCTTCGTTGATGTCGAATTTGAAATGATGATGCCCAGCAGGTAGCTCGGTCCCAATCATGGCATAACCGGCAACGCCGCCTTGGGCCTGTACCGTCTGCATCATGGTTGATGCATCTTCACTGCCGCCAAGGCTGACGTGATCGCCGCGCAATTCCGGTTTAAAGAACGGCACCTTATTTGCCGCCGCATTGACCACATCGCCCATCACATCATCACACATAGCGCTTTCACAGCCGCCAACCACGTCCATGGTCAGTTCCTGATCATACATTGCCGCTGTGTGTTCAAGAATTTTGACGGTTTGTTCGTACATATAATCGTTGATTTCGGAAGTCGCGCCACGCACTTCGATCTGCATGGACGCATCCCCCGGAATGACATTGCGACCTTCACCAGCGTGCAATGTCCCGACGGCAATCCGGCTGGCCCCTTCCCCATGACGAGAAATAGCATGCAAGTTCATGACCGCACTGGCGGCTGCCAACAGGGAGTTTTTCCCTTCCTGCGGCGCCATACCCGCGTGGGCCGTCACTCCTTTGAACTTCACATCCAGTTTCCGAGTGGCAAGGAACCCGTCGGCTTTGCAAACCAGTTCCCCAGCCTTCAGGGCCTTGATCCCCAAATGGCAGGATAAAAAGGCCTTCACGCCATCCAGAACCCCGGCTTTCACCATGGAGTGCGCACCACGCACGCCTTCTTCAGCCGGTTGGAAAATCAGCCGCACATTATGACGAATCGTGTCCTTATGTTCGGACAACAATTTTGCCAAACCCAGCCCCATAGCTGTGTGACCATCGTGCCCACAGGCATGGCAGGCTCCGGCATTGATCGATGCAAACCGATCCACCACCGGACGGTGTGTTTCTTCCGTGCATTCGGTCAGGTCATTGGCATCCATATCAAAGCGCAACGCAATCAATGGCGGCTGTCCCGGGTGCAAATCCGCATAACACCCGGTCAATCCATCCATTTCGTGCAAGATACTCTGGTCTGCACCCTGTTGCAGGGCACGGGCGATATGCGAATGCAGAACGTCTTCAGACGGCACTCCCATACGGCTTTCACGGTGATTGGCCTTCTCACCGACAACCGGAGCATACCCCCACTCCCGCAGAGACTTGACGACCAAGGCAGTGGTACGGAATTCCGTGTGCCCGACTTCCGCATGTTTGTGAATGTCGCGGCGGAAACCGATAATCATGTCTTCGATTTCTGCCACCTGTTTGGCTACATCTGCGGTCATACTTTGTCTCCTGTACGTGGGAATAGCAAACGGGCGGTGAGTTCCCCCACCGCCCGATCATGTGTTTATTCAAACATGGTGTTTGGCAGGTATGTCGCGATTTCCGGGAACATAAACAAGAGGACAATCACAAGGACATCGCAAACGATGAACGGGAAGACGCCTTTGAAAACATCTTCAACGCGGGAGTTGGTCACCCCGGCCAATGCGAAGGCGTTAATCCCCACCGGCGGTGTAATCCCAGCGATTTCGTTCAGTTTCATGGCAACCACGCAGATCCAGATCGGATCATAGCCAAGGCCAACCAGAACCGGGAAAATAATCGGCAGGGTCATGGCAAACACAGCGGCCTGCACGATCAGCATACCAAGAGCAAACCAAACGGCAATCACACACGCAAAGACGACTTCACGGCTTGCATTCCAGGACGCAAGGAAGTCAGCCAGTTCGTTCGGAATCCGGGTGATGGCAAGGAAACGGCTGAAGTACAGCGCGGCAATGATGATGAAAAACAGCATCGCGGTGGTCCGCGCAGTTTCCATCAAGGATTCACGGACCGGGCCGATCTTCCGCAAGGTGCCATTGGCAACACCGAAAATCAATGCACCGGCAGCACCGATTGCAGCCGCTTCGTTGGCGGTGAAAATACCAGTGTAAATACCACCCATAACGGAACCGGACAGCAACAGAATCGGCCACAGGTTAACGGCGGCTTTGGCGCGGTCTTTTTTGGTGACTTTGTATTCATCCGGGTGAATCGGGGCAAGACCGGGGCGGAATTTGGCGAGCAAGTACATTGCCAAGGCATAAACAATTGCCGTCAAAATCCCCGGCAGAATACCTGCCAAGAAGAGTTTACCCACAGACTGATCAGTAAAAATTGCGAACAGAATGAACATGCCACTCGGCGGGATCAAACAGGCAAAGCTACCGGAACAGGCAATTGCACCCAAGGAAAAGGACTTTTTGTAGTTATAGCGGGTCATTTCCGGGAAGGCGAGACGACCGAAAATGGTTGCCGTTGCAATGGTCGACCCACAGATGGATGCGAAAATTGCACAGCCGAACGAGGTCGCAATAGCCAAAGCACCGGGCAAACGCGCTAGGATCTTATGCACGCTGGTGTATGCTAGCTCAGCAAAGCCGCCACGGGACGCAAATGCACCCATCAAAATGAACAGCGGCAGCACACAGAAAGCCGGGGTAGCGATAGAGTTATAAAGGGTTTCCCCGAGCAATGAGGTTGCAGCCTCAAAATCAAGGGCGAGGGTCAAGCCGAGCATCCCGACCAACAGGAAGTCGGTGCCCATGTGCAATCCCAAAAACAGCAGGATAAGCAGCAACATGCTGCACAGGATACCTAAGGTAACAAAATCCATAATGGACTCCGAAAAGTTTCGTATATCGGCCCAGACACAAGGCGGATAACAAGTGAACAGGGACGATTACGCGCCTTTAGCGCCGGGTTGTTTAACCCCGAAATGATCAACCAAGAAATTGATGATCAGCTGCGCAAAATAAACCCACAAGCCAAAGCTCATGATCATTTTCACCGGGAACAACGGATACGGCACCAAACCGGTGATGGATTCCATATCCCGGAAAGATTCCAGAGCATTGCAGGACAGTGCCCATGCAGCGGCGCCAATGGTTCCGATGCTGAGAACGTACATGATGAAGCCAAGAATATTCTGAGGCCCTTTCGGAAGTTTCATGATCAGGGATTCCACCTGAACATGCCCCTTACGCATTTCGCAGTTGCCGAGGCCCAGATAAACCATCGCCATCACGGTAAACATTGCCATTTCCGCAACGCCCAGAACCGGGCTGCCGGAAAAACGGCTGACGACATCAATCAACAAAAACAGCATGACCAGAAACAGCATCCAGCCGCACATTTCGGCACAGACTTTGTTGATCTTTTGCAATAGGCTAATCATAGCCAACTCCCATCAATACGTTTCCATCCCGGAACCGGGACAAATTCAGAATGCGGCATCACGTTTCCGTGACGCCGCACCCGATTTCGGCATAGACGGCAACCTATTGAAAGGCTTGCCGATTATGTAGAAGATTACTTGGCTTCTTTTGCCACGTAACCAGCAACGATTTCATTGATTTTGTTGTATGCAGCTTCAGCGTCTTTCACGCCAGCTTCGGTTGCTTCCTTGATCCAAGCCTGTTTGTTGGCTTCTTTGGACGGCAGGTTGAACCAAACATCATAATCTGCAGCAGTTGCATGGGTAATCGTCACGCCTGCCTTTTTCATGACATCGAGAGATTTTTGCAACTCTTTCGGATAGAAATCGTGAACTTTTTTCAGAGTATTTCCCAAAGCACCATCAACAGCAGCTTTACCTTTTTCAGACAGCTTGTCGTAGGACTTTTCGTTCATGGTGATCAGGAACGGCAGAGCCAGCCACATGTTGTCCCATACCCACAGATGCTTCGCAACCTCGTACAGCTTGCCACGATCCTGAGCGTCAACGTTGGTCAGAACAGTGTCAATGGTGCCGGTTTGCAGAGCCATGTAGCATTCGCCCCAAGACACGGAAACCGGGGTCGCGCCGATAGCTTCGAAACCTGCCATTTTCCAGCGGCTGGAGGAACGTGCTTTTTTGCCGCTCATGTCCGCAGTGGAAGTCATCGGTTCTTTGGAGATGTAGGAGTACGGCGTACCGGTGTACATGAACACCATGCGTTGCTTGTACTTAGCCAATTCACCTTTAATGCCCGGCACATTGTTGTAAATGTCCAGATATGCATTCATCATGTTTTCGCTGGAGGTCGGGCCTTGTTCCGCCAGCATAATGCCGTTCCAGATTTGCAGGCGTTTCGGATAGTAAGCCGGGTTGATGAAGCCGAAATCAGCCACACCGTCCTGAACGCTTTTCAGGATTTCCTTACCTTTAACCAGGGACTGCCCCCAAAAGCGTTGGATTTTGATTTCACCATCGCTGAGGCGTTCAACTTCGCTCAGGTAGAAGTTCTCGATCTGACCACGCATGGAGTTTTCCGGCGCGTTGGATGCGAAACGATAGGTTTTCGCCTCAGCCATGGAAACACTCATGGTCATGGATGCTGCAATCGCAATCCCTGCCAGCAATTTGGAAGTTTTCGACATGTTGATCTCTCGCTTATCACTTTAGATACCCGTGACCGAGCATCTGTTGAAGGACATATTTTCGGCACGCAACGCCCAATAAACAGGCAGCCCCGAACCGGGAAGGCTACAAAAAACATCTGCACGGAAAAATCATCCGCAGGGTGAATACCCTACTATTCAGGCCAATTGCAACCTATCAATTTCTTTCACCGAAACCCAAATGGGCAGCATGACGTTTTTTGCACGGTTGTGTTCACGCAAGAATACGCAACCTTTGTGCCAATTCCAGAAAAATCGTCACTTTCATGAAATTTACCCTTAACCAAAGGCATATACGCGCTCTGGTGCAATTTTCACGGCGTTGACAGGTTCGAATCACTGCCCTATCGTGCCTTTTTGAAACCAGTCAGGTTGCCCATTATGTTGGATTCTCAACTCCAGACGCTTTCAACCCAAGCGCAATCCTTGTTCACCGACAGCCAAATTCTTGCCGCTGACACCGCTGGTGTAACCCGTGGTTCCTACAGCGATAAAGAAACTGAAACCATTGTCCTGCTTGAAAAATTTGCTGCGGATAATGGTCTGGTCAGCCGCCGAGACGAAGCCGGTAATGTCTATTTCGCCATAACTGAAGCAGATCTGGATGCGTCAGAAATTGTTCTGATTGGGTCTCACGTAGATTCGGTTCCACAAGGCGGGAATTACGACGGCCTTGCCGGGGTTATTGCTGGACTTGTGTTGCTGACGGATATGAAGGTCAACGACTGGCGTTGCGCAACACCGACTGTATGCGTTGGCATGCGCGGCGAAGAAAGTGCATGGTTCGGGCAAACATATGTCGGGTCGAAAGCCATGTTGGGCTTGTTGTCTGATGCGGCCCTACAAGCCACACACCGGGATACCGGACGTACCCTTGCTGAGCATTTGGCTGATATTGACGCCAACATGGACAAAATCACCAACAAGGTACCACTGATTGACAAGGCCCGAATCCGGCAATTTCTGGAACTGCATATCGAGCAAGGCCCGGTGTTGATCAACCTTGAACTTCCGGCTGCCGTTGTCACCGGCATTCGCGGCAACATCCGCCACCGCACAGTTTCCTGCCGCGGCGAAGGCGGACACTCCGGCGCCGTCCCTCGCTACTTGCGGAAAGATGCTGTATTTGCCTTTTCCGACCTTGTTTCCAGTCTGGATGAACACTGGCAAACCATCGAACAACACGGTGGCGATTTGGTGGTGACGGTTGGCATCGCCCATACCGATAGTCGTCATGATGCCATGTCCCGGGTTCCCGGTGAATTTGACTTCAGCTTTGAAGCCCGCAGCCAATCAGATGCCACGCTGGATGCCTTGCATGCCCTGATGCGCAGCGAGTGCGAAACCATTGCCCGCAAACGCAAAGTGACGTTTGCCTTTGATGATCCGGTACGTTCGGCTCCGGCTGTTTTGTGCCCCGACATTATGGAAGGCCTGCAGGCTGCATCCGTTGCTGAAGGGTTCAGCGACGAAGCCGTCGCCAGCGGTGCCGGTCATGATGCGGCAATCTTTGCCAACGCCGGGGTACCGACAGGCATGGTGTTTGTCCGAAATCGCAATGGCTCCCATAACCCGGATGAAGCCATGGAACTGGACGACTTCATGGCTGGGTATCAGATCATGCGCCGTTATCTGAAGGACTTGGCATAGCCAAGTCCTACGCGAACCTGCTATATACTCCGCAATGGGCGGCCCGCCGCCTTTCGCAGCAAAGGACATGACAATGCAACCCAGCGTCTACCCGGACAAACACCTTATTGCAGACATGACCGCCAAGGCCTTGTTGGAGATTAACGCGGTTAAATTCAGCGCAACACAGCCGTATATTTTTAATTCCGGCCTCGCCAGCCCGGTTTATATCGACTGCCGCCGCATTATCTCCCACCCGTTCCTGCGCATGACCCTGATGGATTACATGGCAACCACCGTTGCCCGAGACATCGGCGTTGATAATATTGATACCATTGCCGGTGGGGAAACCGCAGGGATTCCCTTTGGCGCATGGTTGGCAGACAAACTGCTGAAGCCCATGCAATACGTGCGGAAAAAGCCAAAGGGATTCGGCCCCAACGCACAAATCGAAGGGGAAGTTCACAAAGGTGAGCGCGTTCTTCTGGTCGAGGATCTGACCACCGACGGCGTCAGCAAGGTTAACTTCTGTAATGCTCTGCGCACCGCCGGATCAAATGTCGACCACACGATTATGATCTTTTATTACGACATTTTCCCGGCGACTCGCAGCATGCTGGAGAAAAACGGCATCAGCCTGCATTATCTGGCCACTTGGCGCGATATCATCAAAGTCGCCAAGGAAACCGAATATTTCGATGCCAAGACACTGGCAGAAATTGAAAAGTTTCTGGACGATCCCCTGCGCTGGTCAACCCTGCATGGTGGGGCCACGGAAATCCAGCTCTAGCAATCACGATTATTCTCATGCAAACGGGCCGCAAATTGCGGCCCGTTTGCATAAATACATAACTGTCGTTGTCGGCATCAATCGAACAACTTATCGATTTCTGCCTGACTGATGCCTTCGCCTCCGGCTTGAGGTCCATTCAAACCAACCGTATCATCCTGCGTATACACTTGGAAATCCGTTCCCGGCATCGACACCAATGCCTCCTGTCCCCAGATTTCCAGCATGGACCCTATGCGCTGGTCAATGAACTGTAGCGTCCGCACCACTTTCGTGATTCGCTGCCCTGTAATGTCCTGAAAATTGCAGGCTTCAAAGATTTTGGTGGTTTGTTCGACAATATCATCCACAACCTGCTTGGCATAAGCGTCATCCACATGCGCCATCAGTGCCGAGGACAGTGCCTCAACCGCCTCACAGGAATCCAGAATCCTGTCCGTCGCCCCCTCTGTGGCATTGACGACCTCATCCAATTCCGTAGCCACGGTCGCGAAATGATCTTCATCGTTGCCATTGGACCGAAGATTGGCAATCTCTGCCTTGGTCTGCTCAATACAATAAGCCAAGGCCCGCAGTTCGGTTTTAAGTGTTGCAACCTCATCAAAGGCCCGATCGTCAGAAGATGGTGCGATCGGAATGGGAGCAGGACTTAGCGTACCACCCTGTGCAGTCGATGTATGCTCGATCCGCTGCACATCCTGCCGCAACTGCGCCATATCCTGCGCCATGGTTTGCATCAGGTCATACATGTCCTGCAGAGATGGTTCCTCAGGCGCGGCAACGACTGCGGCCTCCGCATCTCCTCCGACGGCGGTCTTTCTGCGTAACTCTGCTGTGAACGGTCGCCGTCCGGCGTTTGCCATACCACTCTCCATCGTGAAAACACTACGCCACTCTAGATGACGGTATACGAAGCCTGATGTGACAGCAATCCGCGAATACGACTTTCACACAGGAATTTTTCTAAACCCGATCTTTCGCCGAATAAATGCGCGCAAACATGGATAAACGGGTAGGTATACTGCAGCAAATTGAAAAACCCGCCCTTTATTATGGGTATTTTGCTCCTGTCCCCGAGGCTTTTACCTCCGACAGAAAGACAGGATGTTTCATAAAACCCTAAGGATTTTTCCTAAAAAAACCAGAGCATTGCGGTCAAATATTCATCCACTACCTATACGCAAGACATACCACTACACGATAAATCCACGACCTTTGGCTAGATTCCCTTGGAAAAATGCTGCAATTTGTGACATCTTTTCCTCGCATTTCCCGAAGAGCCCTCCCATGCCAAGGGGGACTCGTCGCGAACACACCCGAATGACGGGTATGGTCGACACGTCCAATGCCATATGCAAGGGGTAGGCACTCCGGCTCAGAGTACGGGCCCGGACCGGAACGTGTCCCATAAAGATGGGGATCATCAGGGCAGTCAAAATGACAGAGTACGTATTTCTCATCCTTGGCACCGTGCTGGTAAACAACGTGGTGCTGGTCAAATTCTTGGGGCTGTGCCCATTCATGGGGGTATCCAACAAGGTGGATACGGCCTTGGGAATGGGAATGGCGACCACCTTTGTGCTGACGTTGGCAACCGCCGCAGGCTGGGTACTGGAACATGCCTTACTTGCGCCGCTGGATATTGCCTACATGCGCATTTTGACCTTTATTCTGGTGATCGCTGCCGTCGTACAGTTCACGGAAATGGTGATCCGTAAGATTTCGCCCGCACTTTATCAGGTATTGGGCATATTCCTGCCACTGATCACCACCAACTGTGCCGTACTGGGCGTGGCATTGCTGAACATTCAGGAAAACCATGGCTTCATCCAAAGCGTACTGTACGGATTTGGCTCCGCTGTCGGTTTTACATTGGTCATGGTCTTGTTTGCCGGACTGCGCGAACGCTTGGCTTTATCCGAAGTTCCCGCCACCTTTTCCGGCGCCCCTATCAGTTTCCTGACCGCCGGACTGTTATCCATGGCCTTCATGGGTTTCGCCGGACTGGTCCCTTAATCAACGGAGCGAACAGATGATAGAAGCCATTGTTGGCCTGACCGCTCTGGGCGGAGGGCTTGGACTATTCCTTGGTATTGCGGCAAAACGCCTGCATGTGGAAGCTGACCCGCTGGATGCCGCCATTGAAGAAATTCTTCCCGGGTCCAACTGTGGGCAGTGCGGATATCCCGGTTGTGCGGCAGCGGCGGCTGCCATTGCCAGCGGCGAAGCCCCGGTGACCCTTTGCCCGCCCGGCGGTAAAGCTGTCGCGCAGGCATTGGCTGATAAGCTGCATGTCAGCATTGATTTGACTGACATTGCCGATAACGGCCCGACTGTCGCCATTATCGCCGAAGACGCCTGTATCGGTTGTTCCCGTTGTACCCGCAAATGCCCGACCGACGCCATTGTCGGCGCAGCCAAACACATTCACAGCGTTGTGCAGGATGCCTGTACCGGGTGCGGTGCCTGTGTAGAGGTCTGCCCAGCCGAATGCATTCATTTGGAACCGATCCCCGTGACCCTGCAAACTTGGTACTGGCCGAAACCGGCTGAAGATCAAATCCACCCGCCAACCGGAACCGGAGTGCTGAAACAATGAAGCTCTTTCGCATTCGCGGCGGGGTTCACCCCAATGACCGCAAGGCTGCCACAAAAGCCAAAACCGTAGTTGATGTCCCACTGGCAGAAACCCTTTACCTGCCGCTGCAACAGCACATCGGCGCACCGGCATTGCCTATCATCGAACCGGGTGACACCGTTCTAAAAGGCCAACTGATTGCCAAAGCCGCCGGCCCGATTTCTGCGGCCCTGCATGCACCCACATCCGGCACCATTGCTGCCATTGACTTGCACACGGTCCCCCACGCCTCTGGCCTGAAGGGAACCGCAATTGCGCTCAAACCAGATGGCCTAGACACTTGGGCCGAGCCAATGCCTCCCCTTGCCGATGATGCCGAAAGCAAAGCCATCGCCCGACGCGTGGCAGAGGCAGGGATCGTTGGGCTTGGCGGGGCCACGTTCCCCTCTGCAGTGAAGTTGAACCTTGGCGAACGCCATGCGTTGACCACGCTGGTTATGAATGGCGCAGAGTGCGAACCGTTTCTGACCTGCGATGACCGCCTGATGCAGGAACATACGCAGGAATTGATTCATGGCATCCGCCTAATGGCACATGCTCTTGGCGTTTCCCGGACCTTAATCGCCATTGAAAAGAACAAGCCTGAAGCTGCCAAAGCCATGTCTGCCGCCTGTCAGGCGCATAACGACATCATGGTGGTGGAGGTGCCAACACGCTACCCCATGGGGTCGGAAAAGCACTTGGTGCAGACCCTGACTGGTATGGAAACCCCTGCCCGCGCCCTGACCGCCGATATTGGTGTGGTGGTCCACAACATCGCCACGGCTTTTGCGGTTTATGAAGCGGTCAAATTGGGACGCCCCCTGATCTCTCGCATTGTTACAGTCAGCGGCAGCGCCATACGTACACCGCAGAATCTGCGGGTCGCCTTGGGCACACCCATTCAAAACTTGATTGATTTTTGTGGCGGCCTTACGGAAGAGCCGCAGGAAATTCTGTCCGGTGGCCCAATGATGGGGCAACCACTGCGATCCACCGATATTCCAACCGTCAAAGGCATGAACGGCATTCTGGCCTTGACCGAGGCCGATACCAACCGCGGGCCGCAAAGCCCCTGTATCCGCTGTGGCACCTGTGTTTCCGTCTGCCCTGCCGGACTGATGCCGTTTGAGATCATGCGCAATATCCAAAACGACAATCTGGAGGACGCGGTTAACGCAGGTTTGATGGACTGCTTATCTTGCGGCAGTTGCGCCTATGCCTGTCCGTCACGCATCCCTCTGGTCCAGAACATGCACTATGCAAAAGGGTACCTGACGGCACAGCAACGGACGCAACACCGCAATGATGAGGCCAAACGCCTTGCGGAAGACAAAGCCCGACGCGCCGAACAGGAAGCCGCCGAACGCAAGGCCATGATGGAAAAGAAAAAAGCCGCTGCCGCAAAAGCCAAAGCTGCGAAGGCCGCAAAAGCTGCAAAAGAACAAGCCGCTGCCGAGGCTGGCGACCAAGCCACCCCGGTTGCAAAGCCTGAGGGAGGCGACGCCTGATGCAATTCCGTCCGTTTATTGCGGCCCCGTTCGCCCACTCCGGGCGCACCACATCCAGCATTATGTTCTGGGTGATTGTGGCCCTGTTGCCTGCCACCATATTCGGCCTTGGCCTGTACGGCTGGCCTGCCATTTATCTGTGGGCAATCACCATTTTCAGTTCTGTCCTGACCGAAGCCCTGTGTCTGAAATTGGCAGGGAAATCGGTAAAGGCCGGATTAAGAGACAATTCCGCAGTTCTATCCGGCTGGATTCTTGCCCTCGCGCTGCCACCGTGGGCACCGTGGTGGGTCGGCGTCGTTGGTGGCGTGGTCGCCATCGGCCTTGCCAAGCATGCTTTCGGTGGGCTTGGTCAAAACCTGTTTAATCCGGCTATGGTCGCCCGGATTGCCCTTGTGATTTCCTTTCCGGTCGAACTGACCCGTTATGTTGCTCCGCGCCCGATTTTTACCGCCAGTGCACCGGATGCCTTACAATCCCTTGCCATTACCTTTGGCGTTGGCAGTGTTGATTTGGATGCCTTATCCAGCGCCTCCCTCCTTGGTCATGCCAAAAGTGAGCTGAGCAAAGGGACGCCACTGACCGAATTAAGCGGTACCGGGTTTGATCCCATCAGCCTTTTGCTGGGCACGACCACCGGCAGCATGGGGGAAACCTCTGCTGTGCTGCTGTTACTGGGCGGCCTGATCCTGCTGGCGACCCGTGTCATCACTTGGCACATCCCGGTTGCTGTATTGGTCGGGGTTTTGATCCCGGCGAGCATTGCCCACGCGGTTGATCCGGGGCACTACCTGCCTCCGCTGGTGCATCTGTTGGCAGCTTCCACTCTATTCGGAGCATTCTTCATTGCCACCGATTTGGTGACGTCCCCGACCACGGCAAAGGGACAGATATTGTATGGCATAGGCATTGGTGTGCTGATCTTTGTCATTCGATCCTGGGGCGCATACCCAGAAGGCATGGCCTTTGCCGTACTGCTGATGAATGCCGCCACACCGTTGATTGACCGTTGGGTCCGCCCGCGCATTTATGGCCGCAATCGCAAGGGCCAGCCCCTTGCCATCAAATCGAAGGAGACACGCTGATGGCGGCTCGGTCCAAACCTTGGTATCAGGGCGTACTGTTGGGCGGATTTTCCCTGATCGCGGCGGTTTCCCTTGGCTTAGCGTACAAAGCCACCGCCCCGGATATTGCCGAACGACTGAAAGAAGACCTGAACGCATCGCTGGAACAGGTCATCCCCGCAGCGTACCGTGACAATGACCTCAGCACTGATACCGTCACAGTTGCCACGAAAACCGACGGCAATCTGACCATTTATCGCGCGCGCAAAGACCACGCAATCACCGCCCTTGCCTATCGCATGACTGGGCAGGGCTATGGCGGTTCCATCATTCTGGTCATGGGCGTGGACACCACGGGCAAAATCCTTGGCGTGCGTGTGGTCCAACATGCGGAGACCCCCGGCCTTGGCGATAAAATCGAAATCCTGAAAGACAAATGGATTACCGGGTTCGATGGCTTGTCTACAGACAACACCCCGAATACCAACTGGGCTGTCAAAAAGGACGGCGGGCAATTTGACCAATTCAGTGGTGCAACCATCACACCTCGCGCCGTGGTCAAAGCCGTACGACATGGTCTCGACGTATTTGCGACATATCGCAAAGATATGCTGGCGGATAAAACCGCTGTCACGCCTGCGACTTCTGAAGACTCTTCAGCGAAAGAAGGTGCCAAATGAGCAAAGCACCCACAATCAAAACCATTTTGCACAACGGCCTGTGGGCCAACAATCCGGCCCTGAGCCAAATGCTGGCCTTGTGCCCGCTGCTTGCAGTCACCAGCACTGCGACCAACGGACTGGGCATGGGCTTGGCAACCACCGCCGTGGTCATCATGACCAACCTGATGGTTTCCACCCTGCGTCATGTCATCACACCACAAGTGCGCATCCCTGCCTTCATCCTCATCATCGCCGGGATGGTCACGGTAGCAGACATGGCAATCAATGCTTGGGCGCATGAATTGTATAAAGTGCTGGGCCTGTTCATTCCCCTGATTGTTACCAACTGCATGATCTTAGGCCGGGCCGAAGCATTTGCTTCGCGCCAGCGTCCTTTGGTCAGTGCCATTGATGGTCTTGCCATGGGGCTGGGCTTCACCGTTGCCTTGCTGATCATCGGTGCATTCCGGGAAATCATCGGCAGCGGTACACTGTTTGCCAACGCGTCATTGATGCTGGGTCCGGCATTCAAGGTGCTGGAATGCACGATTATCCCAGATTACAAAGGCGCGCTGCTGATGATCCTGCCGCCGGGCGGCTTCATTGCCATGGGGTTGATCTTAGCCCTGAAACGCCGTGTGGATGCATGGCAAGATCGCAGAGCCGCAGCAAAAGTCACTGCCGCAACCCCACAACCGAGTCTGAGCTGACAGGAGGATACGGATGACCATTCATATTGGTGTGGCTTATGCCACCGCTGCCCGTCAGGTCTGGATGAAGTTTGACGTCCCCGAAGGATCAACCCTGCAAGACGCCATTGCCTTGTCCGGTATCCTCAACCAATTCCCGGACATTGATCTGGATACGCAGAAAGTCGGCATCTTCGGCAAGGTCAAACCATTGACAACCGAACTGAAGGACGGTGACCGGGTGGAAATCTACCGACCGATTGTTGCCGACCCGGAACCAGTCTTGGCCCGCGAACAAGCCAAAAAAGACGCCGATAAAGACGCCAAACAGGCTGCAATCGCAGCCAAGAAAGCAAAGGTCGCCGCGGCAAAAACCGAAAAAGCGGCAGATACCGAGTCCTAACAAAAAAGCACAGGATCCAGTCCTGTGCTTTTTCCAACATCGCGACCAAAATTACTTGTGATCGTCGTCGATAATTCCTGCGGCCTCGCGTGCCTTATGCCGGGACAGTTTTTGCCGTTGGCTTTCTGACCGCAATTGCCCGCAAGCCGCCAGAATATCGCGTCCACGCGGCACACGAATCGGGGCTGCATAGCCTGCCCGCATCAAGACATCGGCAAACGCCTGAACGTCACGGATCGCAGGTGTCTGATAACCAGCCCCCGGCCATTCATTGAAAGGTATCAAGTTGAACTTGGCGCCGATCTTAGCGTTTTTGATCAATTGCACCAGTTCCTTGGCATGGGCGATGGAATCATTAATACCTTTCAGCAAAATGTACTCAATCGTGATGTACTGACGCTGTCCGGCAATGGATTGATACTCCTTCATCGCCTCGATCAAATCGCGAATCGGGAATTTCCGGTTGATCGGCATGATCTGGTCGCGAATTTCATCATTGGGCGCATGCAACGATACAGCCAGTTTGACCCCCAAATCCTCTGCACAGCGGCGCATATTCGGAATATAGCCAGAGGTCGACAAAGTGACTCGCCGCTTGGACATGGCGATCCCCTCCGGGTCCATGACAATCTTCATGGCCGTCGCCACCGCGTCATAATTCAACAGCGGTTCTCCCATCCCCATCAACACGACATTGGATAAATGCCGGGTTTCATCGGTCGGAGTCGGCCATTCACCATAGGAATCCCGCGCAACCATGAACTGACCGACGATTTCCGCCGCCGTCAGGTTACGCACCAGCATTTGCGTCCCAGTATGGCAGAACTTGCACGTCAGCGTACACCCGACCTGAGTGGATACACACACGGCACCGCGATCATCTTCGGGAATATGAACGGTTTCGACCTGGTTACCATCCGCCATGCCTAACAGCCATTTGCGGGTCCCATCGGTGGAGTTCTGCTCCGTTACCACACTGGGGCGTCCGACCACGAAGTTCGCAGCCAGCTTATCCCGCAGCCCTTTGGACAAGGTGGTCATGTCCGCAAAGTCGGTCACCCCTTGATGATAAATCCAATGCCAAAGCTGTTTGGTCCGAAACGGTTTCTCCCCAAGGGCAACCAAAGCCGCCGTCAGGTCGTCACGACTAAGGCCGACCAGCTCTTGCTTCTCGGTCGGGGTCGCGGATGTGTCAGTATAGGTTGTCATGGCCTCGTATTACCCGGTCTGCCTCTAAGAAAAAACTCCATTTTTTTAAAACAGAGAATTTATTTTCTTCACAAGTCGCTGTACTCTCTTTCAAGACGTGTATTTCGCGTCATATGGGTGTCCACTGACGCCATCGCAAATACGTCATAAGACAGAGATCAAAAAAGGAATTCGTTATGCGCAAATCGTTGGCTGTTTTGTCTTGTGCGAGCATGGCAGGCCTTTTGTCCGCCTGTAGCGGCACTTGGGACGTGGAAGGTCTGAAAGCTACGCAAGCCACTGGCTCCGCTTTTGATACCGCCCTCAAAAATGAATACGTCAATTTGGCTGCAACCGAGCGGGCTGAATATGACTGGCACGATGCCGCAGTCTTCATTGAACGCGGTCAAATGGCTGCCATGGGCAAATCGCCGGAACCGGAAGCCCTGTCCGCACGGAATATCCCGGCAGATGCCCTGAATGACCTGACCAAGGCACGGGCCGATTTGATGTCCTACATGAATGATGGCGTCAAAAACAGAATGCCGAAACAACTGGCCGCAGCTCAGGCGAGTTATGAGTGCTGGATGCAGGAACAGGAAGAAAACTTCCAAGCTGAAGACATCGCCGCATGCCGCGCCGATTTTGATGATGCCATTGCTTCCTTGACCAAAAAACCTGTCGCCATGCGCATGGACAATACCTTCACCGTTTACTTCGGCCTTGATTCCAGCAAGCTGGAAGGCGACGCCATGATGGTCATTGCCGAAGCCGCCGACGCATTCAAGGCAACCAAAGCCAAACGTGCGGATGTTGGTGGACATGCGGATAGCTCTGGCGATGCCAACTACAACGACCGTATTTCTGCCCTGCGTGCACAAGCCGTCAGCGGTGCTTTGGTTGATGCCGGTGTCCCGGAAGATGCCATTACCATCAGCGCGTTCGGTGAAAACGATCAAGCTGTCAAAACCAAGGATGGGCAAACCGAACCGCGCAATCGTCGCGTGACCATTACCCTGTCCAAATAAGTCACAACCTGACGCTTAAAAAAGGCTCCGCACTGCGGAGCCTTTTTTCTGTAACCTAAGACTGAAATTTACATTTGCACGCCTGAGAACAAATGCATGGTCATCATCATGCCCAGAACCAGCTTCATCATGAAATTGGTAATCGTAATCCCGACGGCGTACTGTTTGCTAATTTCCAAGGCATGGCGCGCGATCTGCCAATTCCAGACCAAGGATAAGACCAGAACGACCATCCCCATCAGGGCAACGCCCCCGGTCATGCCGTTTTGCGAACTGGCTTGAAGCGGAATCGTAACCAGAACCAGCACCAAATTCAGCCAGTTATAGGCAATCATATACCGACAGAAATACTGTCTTGCCCCCAGCATTTTCACCATGGGCAGCAAGATATTCGGCCACAACAACTATTCAATGGCATGGTGCAAAAGCAACGCAACAATCAGCGCGGACAAATTGAAATGTTGGCCAAGCAACGGCGCCACGACATATACGCTGTACATGTACATCGGCATCGCCAGAAAAAAGGCGATATACGACCGCCCAAAGGCGGGCACAGAATTTTCAAAGCCTTTTACGACTTGCCCTTCAAAACGCACGACCCCGAGAATTCGGAAAAATGCGCGAAATACCTCAGCCATCATTGTCGAAGTACCGTTCCAAAATGCGCAGATAAATCTGTGCAAGGTCAGAAATATCCTGCACCGGCGTGTGTTCGTTAACCTTGTGAATGGTTTTCCCCACAAGGCCGAATTCCACAACCGGACAGTAAGATTTAATAAAGCGGGCGTCAGACGTACCGCCTGATGTGCTTAACTCTGGCTGACGACCTGTCACTGCCAACACAGCCTCCGCCACCAATTCGCTCAATGCCCCCGGCGGCGTAACAAACGGCTCCGCACTGCATTCAAACCGGATATGTGCCGTCGGCGCGTGGTCTGTCACCACACGCGTTAGCCATGTTTTCAGGCTCTCCGCCGTATGTTCCGTATTAAAACGCACATTCAAAGTCGCAGAGACAGAGGCCGGGATCACGTTTGTCGCCGGGTTCCCCACATCAACCGTCGTCACGGCAAGGGTGCTGGGCGGGAAATAAGCATTGCCATCATCCAGAGGCTCTGCCGTCAATTCCGTCAATGCCTTTACCAAACGGTGAATGGGATTGTCCGCTTTATCAGGGTAAGCCACATGTCCCTGCACACCCTGTACGGTCATGTATGCCGTCAAGCTGCCGCGACGACCAATCTTCATGGCCTCGCCCAAAATATCAGGACATGTCGGCTCGCCAACCAAACAGACATCCGGCAAAGCGTTTTCCGCTTGCAACTGCTGCATCATCTTGGTGGTGCCGTTGATTGCCGGGCCTTCTTCATCGCCGGTAATAATCAAACTGATCTGTCCACCAAAGTCATGGCCCCGACGCTGCAAAAACAGATCACAGGCCGCGGCAAACGCCGCAACCCCGGATTTCATATCCGCAGACCCGCGCCCATACAAAATTCCATCATGGATTTCTGCGGCAAAGGGCGGATAATCCCATGCGGCTTCGTCCCCGGCGGGGACTACATCCAGATGCCCGGCGAAGGCAAAATGCCGTGCGCCATTGCCAATGGTCGCCACCAGATTATCAATATCCGGTGTGCTCGCATCTGAAAACGGCATACGGCGACAAACAAACCCCAATGGCAGCAACGCGTTTTGCAAGACAGACAGCACACCAACTTCGTGCGGCGTCACCGATGGACACCGCACAAGGTCTTGCGTCAATTTGACCGCATCAATTGCCATTAGTCACGCAACAGATCGTTAATGGAGACTTTGGCACGGGTGCCCGGATCGACCTTTTTCACGATCACCGCACAGGATACATTCGGTCCCGGTGTGCCATCGGGCAGCGGTTTACCCGGCAAAGACCCCGGCACGACCACGGAATAGGCCGGAACCCGACCCATGAAGATTTCCCCGGTGTCGCGATCGACCACTTTTGTGGATGCGCCTAAGAACACACCCATGGAAATCACTGCACCTTCCTCGACGATGAAGCCTTCCGCCACTTCGGAACGGGCACCGATGAAGCAGTTATCCTCAATAATCACCGGGCCAGCCTGCAACGGCTCCAGCACACCACCGATGCCGACGCCACCGGACAGGTGGACATTATCACCGATTTGGGCACAGGAACCGACGGTGGTCCATGTATCAACCATAGTGCCCTTACCCACATAGGCACCAAGGTTAACGAACGACGGCATCAAAACTGCCCCCGGCGCAATATGAGCAGAACGGCGCACGATGCTGCCCGGAACGGCCCGGAAACCCGCAGCGCGGAAATTTTCCTCAGTCCAGCCTTCAAACTTGGATGGAACTTTATCAAACCACGGGGTTGCTTGCCCCGGCCCACCGGCAATCGTCACCATGTCATTCAGGCGAAAAGACAGCAGGACCGCCTTCTTCAGCCACTGATTCACAACCCAGCCGGACTCGGTTTTCTCGGCAACGCGGGCCTTACCACTGTCCAGAAGGTTTAGTGCTTCATCTACGGCTTCACGGACCTCTCCTTTGGTCGCGAAAGTGATGGCATCCCGATTATCCCACGCGCTTTCAATGGCGGCAGAGAGGGCAGAAGTCATAGATCGTATTCCTTATTCGTCGATAAAACTGTTTTGAACCTTAGACACCGGAGGACAGGTGTCAACCTTTCCCGCGCGGCTTTCCAAGCAGAAGCACATTTTAGTGAGATTTACCACCCGCAGTGACGTTTTCCAGCCATGTGGTCAAATCGTCAATGATGGCATCACACTGGGTTGGGTCATACTCACCAACACCTGAGGTATCGCGATGATTGCACAACCAGACAGTTTTCATGCCCCGCGCCGCTGCCGGCGGCAGATTTTTCAGGCTGTCTTCCACAAACACGGCCTGCGTCGGATCAACACTGAGGGATTGCAACATCTTTTCATAAGACAAGTCATGGGGCTTGGGTACATAGTCAGAGGCTTTAATATCAAAAATCGCGTCGAACACGCCATCAAGACCCAAGTTGTGCAAAACCTTTTCCGCATGTGCTTCCGACCCATTGGTATAGATCAGTCGGCGACCGGGTAAGCGGCGCAAAGCTGCCGCAAGTTCGGGGTCAGGCGACAGGACCGAATGGTCGATGTCGTGCACATAATCCAAAAACTGCTGTGCTTGCATGCCGTGCTCTTTCATCAAGCCGCGCAATGATGTCCCATATTTTCGGTAATAGGTCTTTTGCACCTTGTACGCATTGGCGGCATCCGTTTGCAGGTATTCCGCAATAAACGCCGTCATCCGGCGATCAATCTGATCAAAAATCGGAGACGATGGTGGATACAGCGTATTATCCAGATCAAAAATCCACACGGAAATATCCGCCAGTGCCTCTGTCGGCATGGCTTTCAGAGGAACCTGTTCTGGAGCCTGTCGGTTGGAGTCCAATGATCTTTGGATGGAACGAGACACGTAAATTCCCTTATAACGCTTGACGAAAAATCACCACACCTCACAATACGAAGAAACGTGTCCTATGGCACCATAAATTGGCGATCACATAGCATTCTAATCGTTTCATGGTCTTGTTTGCGCATTAAGGAGCTTTCCCTTGCCCGCTGATATTCCTTCATCTGCTTCCAGCCAAAAGGATATACAGTCCGTCAGCATCGCGCAGACTGCATTTGCCGGGCGATCAGCCTGCATCGTCATCGTAACCGCGGACGGCACACCGTGTTTTGAAACCCCTTCTGCAGCACCGTTGGCAAGGGCTTTGAGAACGACAACCGAACCAAACCTTCCGCTGAAAAACATAATCGGGCTGGCACAATCCAGTCATGAAGTTGCAGTCGGCACCGTCCAGCTATCCGATGGGCAATTTGAGCGAACGTTTGATATCACCGTTACGCCCTTATCCTCCGCCGAGCCGGACTTGGGACTCGGTGCGGTTATGATTTCTGGGCATGATGTGACCTTACCCACCAGCATGCGCCGGACATTGGTCGAATCCCGACAACGCTATAAAGACCTTGTGGAAATCTCTGCCGCGTTCGCATGGGAAACCAATGCGGAGGGGAAGCTGGTTTTTGTCAGCCCTCAGGGCGTTCTGGGATACAGCATCAACGACTTAATCGGACAAAACCCAGAGAATTTCCTGGCAGAGCCGCTGAACGACGAAAACGTCCTGCCGTTCACGGCCCGTTCCCCCATCACCGACACGGAAATCTGGTTGCGTCGGGGGGATGGAAATCCAGTGTGCTTGCTGGTCTCGTGCGTGCCACTGTTTGATGACAATCAGGAATGGTTGGGCGCACGCGGTGTCTGCCGCGATATTACGGATATTCGCGAACGAGATATTGCCATCGCCCGCGCCCGCAACCGGGAACGTTTGCTGAGCTTTATCGTCCGTTCATTCCGTGACGAAGTTGACCCGGAAAACATGCTCGGCATTGCCACCGCCACCGTTGCCCAAGGCGTCGGAGTTTCCGGTTGTTCGATTCTGCGTATGCCGCCAATACGGCTGGATGAAACACCGGCCCCTGTTGATAAAAATTCCTTTTCGGTTTCCGCAGCATTCGGACGCATGGGAGACGACGAAGACCTCGCCACCATCATCTCTAAATTCCTAAGCGGGCAGGATGTCATTGAAATCACCATGGGCGATTGGAATATTCTGGCAACCGTTACCCGCTATCGTCAGGCAATCAACGGAGCGATTATTCTGTGG
>JAALLQ010000073.1_pt1 | contig 33124 bp, 35 predicted proteins | sample 7245921 | NCBI WGS metagenome assembly JAALLQ01 (sample SAMN13049200, study PRJNA578106) | oil field metagenome | isolation source: filtered produced water from oil reservoir B7 | place: USA:offshore Texas | collected 2016 | reverse complement strand
GATGGTGAGGTAAGTTATTCCCTATATAGTGTGAAGAATACCGGAGAACATCTCCTAAGAGATGTCAACGAGCTTGAAAAAATAGCCTCAGGTGAAGAGATAATCCGGTATGATAAAGAACTCAATATCAAGGATCGTACGCTTCTAATTGAAACCGCACATGAGCTGTGTAAAGGAAAGGTCAATACTGTGATATTCACAGGCATAGATAAGCATGTGACCTTTGTGCACAAACCGGACCTCGATGAGATACTTGATATAGAGATCGTCGATGTGGTGCCTCCTGAGCCCTCATGGCTGGCAAGTGTTGTCAGAAGACTCGAGGAAAGCGGCATTTTCGGAGACCTGACGATCAGGTTCAGAGAGAATCTTACTGATCTTAGCCAATTCGAAGGAGAGAATACTGTCTTTCCATGTTCATCCTCGGGACTGAAAGGAAAGTGTCTTGACTGCGATGTGATAAAAGAGGACGGGTCACTGCTTGTGGGATGCGAGATCTCCAGAGAACTGTTCGAATCAAGATTTCCGGGACTGGATTATTCCTTTATCAACATATGTCCTTTCAAATCCGATGTGTTCAAGCCAACCAAACCCTTCATCACCAGATGCTGCCGCTCGGAAAAATCAGGTATCGTGACCATCAACGGCATTAAAGGTGCTGTGGTCCACTGGGGAGCATCGGAATTCTATGTGGCGGACACGATCTGGAAACTTATCAGGGAGCTGCGGGGAGAGAACTGATCATAGGTGTCAATATGAGACTTGCAATTATTGAAGGAGACGGAATCGGAAAAGAAGTTATTCCCGCTGCTGTCAGGGTACTGGATGCCTTGGAGATGGACGTTGAGAAGGTCTATCTAGAACTTGGTTACGGCAGGTGGGAAAAGACAGGATCTGCCATTACCGATCAGGACATAGAGATCCTTAAAGGCTGTGACTGTATACTCTTTGGTGCTGTAACAACACCCCCAGATCCCAATTACAAGAGCGTGCTGCTGACGATTCGCAAAGAACTTGACATGTACGCGAATATCCGCCCCATCAGGCCACTGAAGTGTGTGGACTGCAGCTTTGAGAGGGAGAATTTTAATTTCGTGATCGTACGCGAGAATACCGAAGGGCTCTATTCAGGAATAGAGGAAATAGGTGAAGATGCCTCGTATACAAAAAGGGTAATAACCAGAAAAGGTTCGAGACGAATCGCAGAATATGCCTGTAAACTTGCAAAGAGCAGGAAGAACGAACTTACAATAGTCCACAAATCCAATGTTATGAAATCGGATAAATTGTTCCTTGATGTCTGCCGTGAAACTGCTGCAGAGCATGAAGTTGAGTACAGTGACGAACTTGTGGATTCAATGGCCTATAAATTAATGGTTTCCCCTGAAAAGTTTGACGTAATCGTAACAACCAATCTTTTCGGGGATATCCTGAGTGATATGTCCGGGGCACTTGTCGGTGGCCTGGGACTTCTTCCCAGTGCAAACATAGGTACAGAACATGCATTCTTCGAGCCGGTTCACGGAAGTGCACCTGATATCGCAGGAGAGGGAATAGCTAATCCCATCGCAGCCATATTGAGTCTTAAGATGCTGCTCGAGTGGCATGGAGATATCATGCAGGCAGGCCTTGTGGAGGAAGCTCTGGAATATTCCCTCAACATGGGAGTTACAACACCTGATCTTGGCGGAGACTTCACAACTGAAGAAGTGACTGAAGCCATAGTTGACCATATAAAAATTAAAATTAGAAACGGGTCTTCCTGAAAGACCTGTTCTAACTGGTTCAATCCTTTTTCGAAAAGGAAAGATTGGACTTTCTTTTTTCTTTTTCACGTAATTCCAAGCAGTGAAGATACTGCTGCCATTGTTACCACGGCACTTGCTGCTGATATCCAGACCATTATAACAAAGTCTATGGTCGCACTGAGCATGTGTCCGCCGTCAACCACCCTGATAAGTATAGCAGACAAAAGGGAATGACCTACCATAATCGCCAGGACCATGTTTGCAAGCAGGTCCATGCTTCCGACGTTGGTGTAGAGCACCATCCCCATTGACATGCCAGGAGGCATTTCCACCGCAGAGAACATGTCCTGCATCAGTCCCACAACACCCAGTGAGATATACATGGTAAAACCGATACCACCCGTCAGCCCGTAGAGCACACCCACAAGACTGCCTGCAGACTGGGTCCTTTTCTTCCTGAGAGTGACTATCCTGTGGAAATTGGTTGCAATAATATCGCCAATGACCTCAGGCTTACCACCGAGGTTCGTGGCCTCCACGAACATCACACTGAAACGCTGGATCAGATTGCTGCCCGTGGTGGCAGAGAATATTTCCCACGAGGTCATTTTATCTATCCTGGTTACCAGCATCTTGTAAAGGCTGTTCACATCCTTTGTAAGCGGACCGAAGTCGTGTGCCCTCAGTGCCCTCAGTGCATCATCTATCACACCACCCCTGGCACCTGCAGAGCTTCCAAGGGAGCGTATAAAAGCAGGGAAGTTCTCGTCTTTTCTTCGTATGCTTTTCTCGATCTTGCGGGCAACATATCCGGTATAGACCAGTGGAGTGAATATCATTGCAACTGCTATAGATGTTTCAATCTTGCCATATAGTGTGACAAGCACAGCCACAACAATACAACCTGCTATCGAGATGGGAATGGAACGATACATTTTCAGCTTGTCACTGGTAAGTAGTTTTGATCTGCTCCATGCAGGATCCTTCGGGATCTTGTTCTTGGTGAAAACAACCATTACCAGATCTGTAAGAAGGAAGACGACCACTACTATACCCATTAGAAGTTCTGCGTTCATTCCCGTAATAACCGGCATGATAACCGCAAATGAAGCCATGAAAATCAGTGACATCACCATGGATACGAAGAGTTCCTTGATGACCTCTACGGCATAGAGAGCACCGTTATACATGGATTCATATTCGTTCATTACAACGTTCTGCTCCGCAAAAAGGAAGGATTTGACATCCTCTCCAGACTGGAGTGCATGTGCAAACCTGTCAAGGAAATCCTCGAATATAATGGAAGGTGTTCTCTTTGATATGAACCTGCATCCGTCCGCAAGACTGAGGTTCCAGACGGTCACAAGATCGTATATTTTTCTGGTCTCTTCTGCAAGCTCCTGATAGTCATCATTTTCAGATACAATGCGTATGATATCAAGCCTTGGAGTCTCAGCAGTTGCGATGGATCCCATCTGAGTAATGTAATAGTGCATATTGTTGTCGATACGGGATGCCTTTGCACCCAGAATTGACAAAGGATAGGCGAATGCAAATATGAAACATATTACCGTAACAAGTGCGGGGATGTACTGTGCCGGACCAACAAAGAGAGTCGGGAGAAGGACATACATGAGTAAGGCAAAGAAAATACCAAACCCGATGATGGGCAAAGCAAACTTCTTGAGATAGGCTTTTGGCTCCATCCCCAGATTCTTGAATGCCTTCTCATAACTCACAGAACTCACCTATACTACAAACGGAAGACCGTCCACACCATGCTTATAGAAATTCACGATTATCTCAAGCACATCATAATAATCATCGATACCGCGTGAGCGCATCTCATCAAGTATCCTGGCTCTGAGGAAAAGATCCTGATATATCAGTCTCTTGTCCTCATAACCGAGTTTTGTTGCGATCTTGTTCTCAAGGATGAAACTGTTGTTCAGACCCCTGAAGTTATGTGTGTCAGTCTCCGGGTCCCACTGGAACACAGCCCTGGTGACAACTCCACCAACTTCCTCATAATATCCTTCTATCTCCTCAATCGCAAGACAGCGCCTCAGGAACTTACCCTTACGATAAACCGCAGACAATATCATTGCCACATTCAGGTTATCTATGAAAGTCACGGGAACATTGATGGGATCTGCCGTCAGACGCTGGATCATCTTGGTGACAGCAGATGCGTGAAATGTAGCCAGTACAGGGTGTCCTGTCTGCATACCCTGAAAAGCCACATTACCTTCGGCTCCTCGAATCTCACCAACAATAATGTAGTTCGGCCTTGAACGCAGTGCAGCCTTGAGCAGAGCAAATGTATCCACCCTGGAATCGGGTGGTCCCTCCTCACGGGTGATAAGCTGCTGCCACACAGGTTGCGGTGGCTGGACCTCTGCCGTATCCTCTGCTGAGAATATCTTTGCCTTCGGGTTAACAAAGGAAAGACATGCATTCAGCATTGTGGTCTTACCACTTGCTGTCTCGCCACTGAAGAAGACACTCATGCCGTTCTCAAGACACATCCACATGTAAGCTGCCATTTCAGGGCTCAGCGCACCCCAGTTGATAAGCTGGATGATACTTACGGGCACCTCACTGAATTTACGCATGGTAAAGCTGCTACCACGCCTACTGACATCAATACTGTAAATAATGTTAATACGGGAACCATCAGGAAGAGCACCGTCGGCTATGGGCCGGGCATCACTGACCGGACGTCCGATACGCTCACTCATGCTCCTGAGCCAGTCATCCAGTCCCTGCTCATCCCCGAAAGTGAGGTTTGTCTTCACAGTATCGAAAATCTTGTGGACGATAAAGACATTATCCACGCCGATACTGCTGATATCCTCAAGATAAGGGTCCCTGATGATGGGTTCGATGGGACCGGAGCCGATGATATCTCTCTCAATATGATAGAGGATCTTGTTGTACTCGTTCTGTGTCATCGGCACTTTCTTCTGGACGGGCATCAGTTTCTGGATTATATCGAACTTCCCTGCTACCTCCTCATCCATGCTGCCACCAGAACCCACATCCACTGATTCATTGAGAAGCTTGGTGATCAGGTCCTTAAGCTCGGACTCAGATTCTGGAACAGGTTCAAGAGAGGATTTTTCCAGGATTATACTCAGGACAGCATCATATTTCTTCTTTTCAAGTCCGTTCAGCTGCGGTTCAATACCATAATATCGTACCTCTCCAAGTTCTGCTGTTCCGTAAAGATGAATGAAGACAGGATCTCCCACAGGTAAAATTATATTGACATTTTCCAAATCAATGTCCTTGGACAGACTCACCATGAATGTCGGTTCATCCGCATCATTTTCTTTCATGAATTTCCTGACATAATCACCAAGATGCGGATTTCTCTGTATGGCTTTCTCAAATTCCTGATCCATTCAACCGCCTTCCTCAATTATCATGATACCGAAGCTATCTCTACAACGAGCCCGACCTTTGGTTCTATCCTGAAACCTATCATCTGACCCACCGGACCCTTGGCCCCGGTGAATTTGTTGACCACAATCGTACGCTTTACCTCACTTCCCAGAGGCCTTGATTTGAGAGTTATGTAGACGTCACAGGACGACCTGAACATGGCAGCGATGTCCTCACTGAGCTGGTTTGGCTCGATCGTGAGTATGATGACCTTCCCCATACCATTGAGTTTTTTGAAAAAGGATATCAGGTCAAGGCTTTTTTCGGTATTTGCACTGTATTTTATCAAAGATGAGATCGTGTCTATAACTATCACATTCTTCTCGAACAACTCTTCAGCAGCCATTAATCTCTCAAGGAAATCAAAACGTGATTTTGCAGCCTGTACAAGGGGAATTACCGGAATGTACAGCAGGTTACCGTTCAGAAGGAAAGGCGCTATCGGATAGTCCATGGAATACATCTGATTTATGAAACCCTTGGTTGTCAGTTGCGTGGAGACAAAGGTAACACTCACTTCATTCTCATTCAGACCATACGCCAGCCGCTGGGTGATCGAACTCTTGCCACCGCCGCTCCCTCCTTCTATCACCACAAGGGAGCCTGCCGGGAATCCTCCACCAAGCTTATCGTTGAGCTCGTCTCTTGCTACTTGAAAAGAATAGATCTTTGCCATTTTCCTCCATTAAGTTATAAAGCTCATACCACCGGATTTCCCATTCTCGGCCGCAACAAGTATGCGATGGTCACCCTCGTTCAAAGGAGAAGGGTCTGTTATGACATTGATGATAAGAACATCACCCGGGCGCCATATGACATCACCGTCGGGAAGATCCATATCGACATTTGCTGACTCTATCATGACACCATCTACCATGACCGTTACAAATTCGGGTACAAGTTCGGTCTTACCCGTGTTCTTGGCGTAGAAAGTGTAGTAATTCCCTGTGGAGTCATAGGGAATGACATAGGGATCATTGACAATGGTTATGTCCGTTCTCATCTGATCGGAGAGCAACTTACTGCTGACAGAGGATGAAGCTACCATGGACTGGATATCGGCTGAGAGTACGGTAACTACTCCCATTGCGATTATAATTGCTGCTATGAAGAAGATCATATGAGTTACAGCCGTCTCTGCCTTCTCAGCTTCGAAAAGCGAATGCCTTATATCCTGGTGTTCATCCCTCATACTTTGCTACCGTCTGCTAAGGTATTTGATGATATTCGATAATATAATCAGGTTTATTATATATTGATAATAGTATATAAATTTGATACCAGACAGTACCGTTTCAAACAATAAAGGTGGAATAATCGGCAACACCATTCTCGGTGACAACTTTTACCCTGTGGTTTCCTGTACCCTCAAGACCTGAAACCGTAAGGTTGCGGGTTTCCTCCGGTACCCAGGTCATAGTGGTGTCGGAAAATGTATAATCCTCTATACTTCCGTCGACCAGGACGTTTAGCTCATCAAAGTTTAAGGTTTCACTTCCGGTGTTTGTCATGGTTACCGTAAGGTCATAGCTTCCGTTGAAAACGCCTGCAATGGAGTTCTCTATCTCGATGTCAGTGTTTAGTCGTTTGCTCTGCATCTCGTACTGCTGGGCAGATGCATCTGCTTCTATCTCAGAAGATGTTGTCAGCGTCGTATAGGACAGGGTACCCAGTATGACCGCAGAGATAAAAAGGATAACAACGACCACAGAAACCTCAAATCCCATAAAGTTCCTCCAGTCCGTGCTTCACCTTTGACATTTCCCGGTCCAGGGAGCTTAGCATGTTACGGTCGATCTTGCGTCCGCACAGACGCTCGACAAACAACAGGGACTTGGTGTGATCCTCAGGAAGCAGGCGCCATGTAGGTTTTTCCACATAATAGTCAATCCCCCGGGCATAGGCCATTACCTCGGATCTTACATCCTCACTGATCCAGCCTATATCCACATAATAATCCAGTGCATCCATGAGATTGTTCCTTCCCACACGCTCCATCAGGAATTCTATCCAGTTGAGCAGTACGACAACGCTTGTGGGGTCGGTCCTTATATTCTCGAGGCGCACCATGGGAACAAGGTCCTTTTTGATCTTCCGGGCATCTTCACCGCCCTCATTGTCAGTAAGATCATCCACAATCCCATCCCCGGCACCAGATACCGATTGCGGAGTCACAGGGACACCCTGCCTTTCGATCTCATCGACCCTTAAGGAAATACTGCTTGTGGTTTCCGCAAGTTCCAGTATATTCTGGTCGATAAGTTCGTTCTTGTTAGAGAGTTCCTCTGTCTTTGCGGTGAGACCTTCTATGCTCTCATGAAGCATGGCCATGGCATCGGCGAAGGCCGTGAGTTTGGATTCCACATCCTGCATCTTGGAATCGATTTCCTGTGAGATTCCAGGCATGTTCAATTTATGGTCAATCGCATCCATATCGTTCTTGAAGACTACCAGCAGATCACCGATCTCAGTGATCCTGTTCTCCACTTTTTCGAACCTCTCTATCGTGGCTCTGGAAGCCACATCATCACCCACGAAGGGATTCACCTGATTGGACACGATCTCGTAGAGAGAAAGCAATTCAAGTACACTCTGATCGATCTTGTCCACGGTCTTTTTGATCTCTTCGTTCTCACGCTGCACCATGCTAAGTGTTACGTCAGCTTTGGAAACCTTCGATTCGACCTCTTTGATCCTCTTGGCGTTGAGTTCGATGGCCTCCTTGTTCTCAGAAGAGCCGGAACCACCCGGACCCCCCATACCAGATGGAGCACCGCCGGGAGGGGCTGCACCTGGTGGCGCCATGCCGGGCGGACCTGATGGAACGTTTGCACCAGGCGGACCCCCGGGTGGCATGCCTGAACCCAGGTCCGGAACCGAACCCAGATCAGGAACACTATCCATAAAAGGGGGTTCGTTGGAGGCAAAGGGGGAACTACTCCCCTTCTTCTTTCCTTTTTTAGCAAGGATACCTGAAGTTGCCTTTTTTATCTTATCAGTCAAGCCGGACATGGTTTCTCATAAAAGATAGCTATTGTTAGATAGATCTATAGATACTTGAATATACGTACAATATTATATAAAAATATTGAATGAAAATGTTGGACCGAATAAGCAGGCTAAGGTGGATTTAAATCATTTGACATACCTTTGCTTCAAAGATAAGAGTGACACGTAAGAAGAAATTCGAACACAGGCTATTTTCCGACAAAGACGGAAAACGATTCGCAACTCCCGAAAATGTTGCTAAATACAGAGCCAATCGCCTCAAATGCAGTACCATCGCAGACATCAGTTGCGGGATTGGCGGGCAGACGATCTATTTTGCAGAGGAATGCGAGAAGGTCTTTGCAATAGAGATAGACCCTAAAAAGATAGAGTATGCCAGGAAAAACTGCAGGCAACTTGGTATCGATAATGTTGAATTCATCTGCGCCGATGCACTTTCCCCTGAAGCTATAGAAAATTTACCTAGGCTTGATGTTGTTTTCTCGGACCCTGCAAGACCACCAAGTGAAAAAAGGCGTGATATCAATAGTTTACAGCCTTCGATTCCCGAAGTAATGGATGCCTACAGGGATAAGACATCGAACTTTGTCTTCGAGGCCCCACCTCAGCTTACACCAGGGAGGATTCCCTTTGACTGTGAGAAAGAATACCTATCCCTGGATGGCAAGATGAACCGTCTGGACCTCTATTTCGGGGAACTGAAAAAATGTGAGATATCAGCCATAGCACTTCCTTCCGGAGCCAGGATCGAATCGGACGCTACTAACAGCCCGGATATTCAGGTGGTCAGTAAGCCGGCACTGTATGCCTATGAGCCGGAGGAATCGGTTGAAAGGGCAGGACTTCTTGCAGAGCTTGCCGGAGAAGTAAAAACACAGGCAAAGGATATCGGTGTTTTCCCGATTGATAAAAAGCGTATTTTCCTGACATCAATGGAAGATATAGATCATCGATTGTTCAAGAACAGATACAAAGTGCTCAACACTCCGGCATTTGACATAGGCCGAATCAACAAATATCTTAAGGAGAACGGTTTCGGGACCGTATTGTTACGAGCTTCGGTGGATCCGAAAGAATACTGGGACATACGCAACAGACTGGAAAAAAGACTCAGAGGAGACAGAAAAGCACATCTCTTCATCAAAGGCCAGACTGCCATATTGTGCGAGACACTGCAAACTTACTGAGCATCCATTTCAAGCAGAGATCTGGTCCTCTTAATCAGTTCCTTTCTGCTGAATGGCTTTGTGATATAGTCGTCCGCTTTTATGACATGCAACCCCAACATCTTGTCGAATTCCTGGCTTTTGACTGTCAGCATGGCAACCGGGAGACCCGGATTATTCTCTTTTATCTTGTGGAATGTTTCCCATCCGTTCATGTCAGGCATCATTATATCGAGCAGTATTGCATCAGGCAGTTCTCCCTTTATGAACTCCAGGCATTCAAAACCACTGTTTGCCCCGATGACATCTATGCCTTCAGATTCAAGAATAAGTTTCACAAGGTCTATGGTATCTGGCTCATCATCTACGACCATGACTTTGGGACACATTTTTTATAACTCCTGAGAAAACGATCTTTCCAGATGAGAATCTAATACACTCTTTAAATATATATTTAATCCTCTTCTGTCCACCCAAGTCTTCTCATGACCATCTTAATACGGGCTTTAACTTCCCTTTTGTCGAATGGTTTTGAGATATAATCGTCAATTCCAAGTTCCATACCCTTGACCTTATCTTCAACCGCTGTTTTTGCGGAGATCATTATAACAGGTATATCACTTGCGGTTTTACTTTCCTTAAGCTGCTCGACAACCTCATATCCGTCCATATCAGGCATCATGATATCCAGCAGTATAAGATCCGGTTTTTCCTTCAGGGCGGTTTCGATGGCCTGTTCACCGTTGTAGGCGACCAGGAACTCGTAAGGTTCGTTTATAAGCGAGAGTTTGAGAAGTTCGGGAATATCAGGTTCATCGTCCACGATAAGGATCTTCAGTTTATCACTTCTGATCTTCTTTCTGGAGTATTCCAGTTTGATAGAACCCTCTTCCACTGTATACAAAAAGTCAAAATCCTTCAGTCCGACCTGTGCATGCACCTCACCTATATTTGTGGTTTCAAGCACAACATCAAAGAAAGACTTGATCAGCATTTCCGTATCAGCAGAAACGATATCCTTCAGGAGTATGGAAACCATACCGCCCTGCTTCTCACGTATCTTTTTCTCCACAAACTGCATGAAGTTCTCGACCACCTGCATGGTGTCTCCTGCAAGAACGTTCATATTATCGATAACAAGCAGTGATCCGGGATTTTTCTCAAAAAGGTTGGATATGTGTGACGCCATCTTTGTATAATCTGCCGCAGAGCTACAGTAAAGAGTGTTCTTCTGAGGCTCCGTACCTGGCATTTCAATGTCAATGAACCAGATACGATCCATGAATTCATCGATATCCAGACCGAAATCCCCGAATTTGTTCAGGACCTTATCCCTGGGAGAATTAAGACAGAGCCAGACCACATTCCTGTCAGCATTGTTAGTCAGTACATCGTACACATGAAAATAGACAAGACGTTCCACAAAGCTGTCTACAGGGGCAAAGAAAAGAGAGGTCTTATTTGCCAATTCACTCCTTAAAGTGGCCAGAATTTCAGCAGTCCGATCTTCCATTATCCCTAACCTTTATATTGTTTTATCAATATTGGTTTTATTTTCTTATTAATGTTTGGGATGTTTAATATAAAAAAGCACAGGCTTTATTTGATCGGAGTGATCCGTACCTGCGGATAACCTGAACTGAAATCCATCTGGGCCACATACAATCCTGTTTTGGGTACAATACCATACATTACAAGCGTCTTGTCAATGTTCTCGAACTTCCAGTGGGTTGTGGCCATATGTGCCACCGAATCGGTGATCTTCTGGCCATGCTTTGTAACCGCAAGCACGACATTATCAGTGGTCTTGGTCACCGATGCCATCTGCCCGACAATGGGACTGATGTTTTCCCATCCATAGTTGTACTCCATGCTGTCCAGCCCGATATAATCCAGAATAGGAGAGCCATGTTGACGCATCATCTCATTCTTTGACTGGTAGAATACATCCATGTCCTTGTAGACATTACCTGAAAAGGCTGCAATGTATGAGGGAATACGAGCTTTCTGATCGCGTATCTCAAAGCCCTTGAACTGACCTGCAGGATCCTGGCCCGTGGTAAAGGGTGAGATCATCCTCTTTTCGGTCTCAACACTGGTACCCTCCGTGGGCATGCTTAACAGACCCCTGCCAAGGATCAGGTGATTGATAAATGTAGGAAGCAGGAGGCTATAGAATGAGTCTCCTACACCGCTTGTGATCTCAAACAGGTTGAAGCTGCCTTTCTGATAACCTCCGCCGAGTATCTCATCAAAATCGGGACTCCCTGTGGAGATCTTGCTTTCCATGGGATCTGCAATAGCATCGGGAACAGCAGTCTTTTGAGGATAGGAAACCTTGAAAGGTTCGAAACTTGTGAACTTTCCGCCATCCAGTGTAAAAACATAGCGCGACTGGGACATCTCAACCCCACGGAGTTTTAGCAACTGGATCTTACGGATATCAGCATCATATATCTCTGAAACTTCAAGGGACACCACTCCGTCAACCAGATAATCAAGGGAAGTGACCTCTGTCTGCTCGGTTATGAGCACAAGGTCAGCGTTAACCTTCCTGGAAAAATCGGACAGCAGACGCTCAAGCTCGAACTTGTTGTCCTCCCACCGGGACGATCTGGTTGTCGCAATGCTCAGAGAGTCAATGGAATCCACTACGATCATGGGTTTCGAGTCACCGGACTCCCAGATTACCTTGATCCGGGAAGCAAGCATCCGGAGAAAATCCTCGTTATTGCTGAAATCCCCTTCTATCCACGGGAATTCACCATAGGATGAGCTTTTGTCTATCCTGGGGGATATGTAGACGCAGTTTCCCTCCGGACAGAGCTCATTCAGTATTTCGAATACGAATGTGGTTTTACCGGTACCTGGTTTGCCTTTTACGAGCAGGGACTTCCCGAACTGGGAAGAAAAGAACTGCTCTATCTCCCCTGGAATCATGATTCACCTCTCAGACAGCCTTTAACTGGCCTTTTAACACCGATACACCGCACTCCAGTGAATCGTCCACTTTCTGCAAGTCGGTTCCGCCACCACGGGCCATGTTAGGACGCCCGCCTCCGCCGCCGCCGACCACTTTGGACATTTCCCTCACAATGGAACCTGCATTGGCACCGGCTTTCAGGGCATCGTCACCTGCAGCAGCCACGATCTTGACACTTTCGCCATCACTTGCAAGTATAGCCACGACATCCCCGTTCTGTGTAAGTTCGCCTGCGATCTTTACCAGTTCATCGGCATCCGCATTTGGTATAAGACTGGCTATAACACGCAGTCCTTCCACATCACGGGCGTCATTTACCATGCCTGCAACACGGACATGCGCGAGTTCATCCTTGAGTCTTTCATTCTCTTTCTTGAACTCCTTCCATTCGCCGAAGAAACGCTCGATCGTTGATGGCAGATGTTCGGGAAGTACGCGCAGAGCTTCTGCAGACTGATCCAGATAGGACTCCATCTCCTGTGTGGCCCTGACAGCCGCAAGTCCGGCAGCATATTCTATACGTTCCACACCGTCCTGTATACGCTCGGTCTTGAGCATCTTGATGGGACCTACAAGACCGGTACTTGTACAGTGTGTACCTCCGCAGGCCTCCACATCATCCGCGACCTTGAGCACACGTATCCTGTTGCCCGGAGGGACACCTCCCTGATAGAGCTTGAAGCCGTATTTCTTCTCGGCATCGATACGGTCCATCCATTCAGCAGTAACGCGCTGGTTCTCCATCACCGTTCTGTTGGCTATCAGTTCCATCTGGTTTAGCTCATCCTGAGTGATGCGTTTGTAGTGGGATATATCAAGACGGGCACGGTCAACTGTCTTCTGTGCACCTGTCTGCCAGACATGGTCACCGAGGACCTTCCTGGCAGCATCGTTTACAATGTGAGTGGCAGTGTGATGGCATGCATGGGCCATCCTTCTATCTTCGTTAACCTTGCCGACGACCATGTCACCTTTGCGCAGCTGAAGCTCATCCACGACACCATCGAAAGTGTGGACCACGACACCATCCACGACCTGGACGTCTATGACGTTCAATACATTGTCATAAACTGTTATTGTACCATGGTCTGCGGGCTGTCCGCCACCTTCCGGATAGAAGAGGGTACTGTCAAGTACAAGATGGTTATCAAAAATATCCAGCACCACTGCCTCAAACTCAAGGCGCGTTGGCTCGTCATAAAAGAGACGTTTTGTCTCCGGGAGTTTCTCGACCTTGGCGGCATAAGGGAAGACCTTTTCCTCCTTGGCCTCTGCCTTGCTGTGGCCCTCTGCCACCAGTGAATAGAAGTTATCCGGCAGCTCGGTCTCTACACCCATCTCGGATGCGACCTCCTTTGAGATCTCTGGAGGAATACCGTGGCTGTCGTACATCTCGACAACAGTATCAAGGGGTATTTTCTCACCTGCAGACTTATAGTGCTTTGCAGACTTCTGGATCATACGTCTTCCACGATCAAGGGTCTCCGAGAATTTCTTTTCCTCATGTTCCAGTATGTCCTGTATTACATCCAGTTTCTCGCTGAATTCAGGATACTCCGGCAGGTTGTTGATGTGCATCTCAACGATCTCGGACAGAGGGATCCTGATATCCATCTCATCCATCATCCTCAGGGTCCTGCGCAGCACCAGACGTGCGAGATATCCTGCCTTCACATTAGAGGGAATGATGCCGTCTGCCAGCATGAAGGTCAGACAGCGGCTATGATCGGTAATGGCGTATATGTTCTCCACTGGCTCCATAATGGCTGAAAGCTTGTCCACGGTGATACCGATACTGGACGCAACCTGTTTGCGCAACTCAAAGAGATTTGCCTTTTCGCTTACATCCATGAGTCCCGCAAGGCGGGCATTCTGGGCAAGGATATTGGAGTATTCGGTATTGTCCAGCTCATGTTCAAGCCCCGCAAGTTCCATGAGCTCATTGACAATATTCGGGAAAACAGCATCATATATGGTTGGCGAGCCCTGTGAAGCCCACACGAACCTCTCCAGCCCGTATCCCGTATCAACGATATAATTATCCATCTTCTGGTATTTATCGCCCTTGATCTCTATATTGCCTTCCCTTGACTGCTCAAGGTCCATGAACACAAGTGTTGCTACCTCAAGCCCACCTACAAGTGCCTCAACACAGGGACCGGCATTGCCTCCGCCTGCCCAGGGCTCTTCCTTATAGGTCACAGCCAGCGGATCCACACCAAGGGAGTTGAAGAGCTCGTCACAGAGCTCCAGCGTGTGATCCTTCCAGTAAATTTCCTCATCCTTCTTATTGAAGGCATGATGCGCCATCATCTCGAATGTGGTCAGATGGCGACCGCTCCTGCCAACTGCATCAAGGTCTGAAAGACGGATACATGGCTGTGAGATCGTCAGTGGATTTGCCGGAGGGCGTACCTGTCCGGAAGTGACGAATGGCTGAAAATCGGCAATCGATGCGATTGTCAGGTATATGTCGTCTCTCCACCTGGCCACGACAGGATATCTTTCCAGTCTGGTATGGCCTCTTTCTTCGAAAAAACCAAGATAATATTCCCTCATCTCTGCGAGGTCGAACTTTTTCTTGAAAACCGGATTACCTATGAAGCTATATGGATCACAGGGAGCGTCTCCACAGGTATTCCTGTCAAGGTCCCGTGTCCAGAAGAATTTACCGCATTTTGAACACTGCTTACGAATAAAGCCGTTTTCATAGAAAAAGTCAAGCTGATATTCATCCTCAAGCATAATTATTCCAACTAGATGATCATTTGATGAAATTTATTCTTCCAAGTATGCCCCAATGATTAAAAATGTTTCTTATAGAAATTTGCCGAAAATCTGCCAACCAATAAAATATAATAGTCAATATAAATATACATGATAAATAATGTCAATTGTGTGCGTTTATTAATTTTTTGAGGATTTTTTATCGCCATGCTATGAACATAGAACTGTCCATAAAACTACATACTCAAAAAATCGAGTACATTATGTTTAAATAGATGCTCAGAAACTAGCATAAATGGTGATGACCGATGGAATCAATGCGATATATGTCATTTGTATTTAGAGGTTTGGTCGAAGAGTACAACAACTCAGGGGCAAGACCTTCGGTTTTCATGGATGCTGGTGGTAATTTACAGGTATACCTGTGTGATCCCATCGTCGAAGAAAACAGAGAAGAATACGGTATAGATCTTGAAGGCGAATATGACGTTAACGGTGGCCAGTTCACTGAGATGTATGACGCATTGAAACTTATTGCACCTGCTCCCCTTGAAGCTGAGACCAATCTGGATCTCAGAAAAAAAGTAGCTGACAAACGCTAATTTGTTCTAGCACGGGAAAAACTGCAGGCATATGGACGAGGTCTGCAACAGGACGAGAGAGAATGGACTACAAAAAACTCCTGAAAGTCTTGAAGAATTCCAAACAGGTTTACAGGGAAGACTATGTTAGGAAGATTTTCAGGAGCTCACACTACGATATAGGACTTTTTGAGACTCAGTTGAATGAGTTCAATGAAACATTAAAAGGAAAGGATTCCGACCTTGCAAGGGAGTATATGGACAGGACAATACTTGCCCAGGTGCTTGATGATGCGTCCTTATTGCTTGAAATTGCAAGGGACAACAAATGCCTCAGTGAAGAACAGAATGAGGCGGTTGTTGATATAATAGAACAACTTGACAGCATGAGCGAAGACATAGAGGTCATCGAGCAGGTCAAAGCCCTCTCGGAATTACCGGAAGGTTCTGACCAGGAGATCATTTCCAAAGAAAGGAAAAGGATCTTTGCAAACGTGTGATCACCGGGATTTTGCTCTTAGCTTTTTTTATTTTAGCCATTAGCTTTAAAACTTTAACCTACAAAGAGTAGGCCATGTCCAGAAAGATCCTTCTTACCAATGACGATGGCGTATATTCCGCAGGCATAAGGGCCGCTTACAGGAGCGTTGCGGACCTGGGGGATGTTACCGTGTCCGCACCCATTATGCAGCAAAGTGGCGTGGGACGCTCAATATCTATTTTTGAACCACTCAGGGTGACGACGACCAGAATAGACGGAGTCGAGGTCAACGCGGTTGGCGGAACACCCACGGATTCTGTGATCATAGGCATGTTCACAATAATGAAAGAAAAACCCGACCTCATACTTTCAGGTTTCAATATCGGTGAGAACATCAGCACAGATACAATAACCACCTCCGGCACCATAGGCGCGGCACTGGAAGGTGCAAGTTACGGCATACCCGCAATTGCGGCATCTGTTCAGGTGAAAGAAGAAGGTGACAAGTTCGATGATCACAGAGATTACCAGCATGACTTTGAAGTCGGGATCAAAGTGGTAAACAGGATAGCCAGGAAAGTCATTAAGCACGGCCTTCCCCAAAACGTGGATCTGTTAAACGTCAACCTGCCCTATCATGTAGAAGAGGATACTGAGATCGAGATCACACGTCTTGCCAGGAAGCTGTTCAAGACCGATGTGGAGGAAAGACACGATCCCAGGGGCAGACCGTACTACTGGATAGCAGGCGACCTGATAAATGAAGACGAAGAGGGTACCGATGTTGATGCACTTGTCAGCAAGGGACACATATCCGTAACACCGATCTCACTGGATGCCACATCCCCCATTGACTTCTCGGAGATAGAGCATCTGCTATGAACAGGAGTATGTCGATAAAAGATTAAAGTAAAGAAAAAGACAAAATTTATTTCTTTATTTTCAGAACAATCTCTGTGCAGTCATCCTCGACTCCGCGCAGAGTTCCTGTGGCACCGACCACGGTGCTTCCCAGGATATCCTGTACAAAACGATTTATCTCTATGTTTTTACCGTCAACTGTCAGTTCAACTTCCATTTTTATCTCTCCTCTCTGTGTAAAAAGGCACTCTTCTGCTCACTGCACGCTGCAGCAAGCCCGGCAGCTCTTCCGGATTTGCACCCGAAACATCCACCAGGTTGTTGTTCACCAGCAGACAGGGTTTGAGCTTGCCTTCCGCTGTGACACGTAACCTGTTGCAGTTAGCACAGAATTCCGTATTGTCGATCGGACGTACGAATTCCACTTCTGCACCATTGATTATGTATTTTTTCCTGTGATGCATCCTGCGCACTTTGACATCGCTGGCACGGTCAAGCAGTTCATCCTCGACCTTATCGGCATCAACGTGGAACTCTGCAACATCCTTGAAATCCATAAGCTCGATCAGTTGCAGTATGACGTCTCCACTGAACTGTCCCGTGAATTCAAGCATATCCTCTATCTCCGTCTCGTTGAGGTCCTTCAGGAGCACCATATTGACTTTAACGGGTTTCAGACCCACACGGACGGCTTCCTCTATGCCTTCGAGTACCTGACCTAGAACGTCCTTTTTGCAGTTTGTGATCATGCGAAACTTTGCAGGATCAAGGGTGTCCAAGCTCACGTTCACCCGATCCAGTCCGGCATCTTTCAGAGACTGCGCCCTGTCCTTTAGCAAAATGGCATTTGTGGTAAGGGATACATCCTTAAGAGGTGGCAGTGCGGCAAGGATCTCCTCAAGGTCCTTCCTGAGAAGAGGTTCACCTCCTGATATCTTGAGACGATCGACACCAAAATCTGCAGCCGCCCTGACAATGTTCACAATTGTTTCAACCGACATCTCCCGTACACTGCCCGGATCCCCTTCGTTATGACAGTAAATACAGTTGAGATTACACCTGTTGGTAATGGACATTCTCAGACTTCTGACCGTTCGTCCGAACGGATCCGTCAGAGTGGTGCATGCCACGGATGAATTCATAGTACGTAGATAGGCTGCGCTTATTTAACTATTTTGAATAAGGACAGGAACAATACATATATACAAACTGGACAAACTAACCTGCATGACAAAAGCTGTACTACTTGCAGGAACGAACAGTGGTGTCGGAAAAACCACTGTGTCCATGGGAATAATGGCGGCCCTGAAAAAAAGACAGATGGAAGTACAACCGTTCAAGGTGGGACCTGATTACATCGACCCCACATACCATACTGCAATATGCGGTAAACCCTCAAGGAACCTCGATACCTTCATGATGCAGGTTGAAGGGGTGAGAAACACCTTTTCCAGATACTCCAGTAATGCGGACATCAATGTGATAGAGGGAGTCATGGGGCTCTTCGACGGCATGGGAGCCACAGAGACAGCTAGCTCCGCACACGTTGCAAAGTCACTTGATGTGCCCGTGGTCCTGGTGGTCAATGTCCACGGTATGTCCAGAAGTGCCGCGGCAATGGTCAAAGGATTTTCCGAATATGATAAAGATGTAAATGTTGCAGGAGTGATCCTTAACAAGGTAGGCAGCCCGAGACACTCACAGATGATCATTGACTCTATTAAGGACATCCCCGTTGTGGGCACACTCCCACGCAACCAGGATGTAACCGTACCTTCCCGCCACCTTGGCCTGTACATGGCACATGAGCAGGAATTTGATGCTTCAGAACTGGCAGATTTTATCGAGGAGAATATCGATCTTGATGCGATAATCTCCATTGCGGAAAGTGCCCCGGATATGGAGGATGCACCTGTGGAGGAAACTCCTTCTGATGACAGAGTGAAGGTAGGTATCGCATATGATTCCGCATTTTGTTTCTACTACCAGGATATGTTCGATGCTTTCAGACAGGCCGGAGCGGAAGTTGTATTCTTCAGTCCCATGGAGGGAGAAGTACCGGATGTGGATGGCATGTACTTTGGTGGCGGATATCCGGAACTTCACATGGCCGAGCTGGAAAGCTCAAAGACAACAAAGTCCCTGAAAGATCTCTCTGCCGACGGCATGCCCATCTACGGAGAGTGCGGAGGACTTCAGTATCTTTCAACATCATACGAAATAGAGGATACCGTTTACAAGATGGCAGACCTATTCCCTGCGGAAACCGTGATGACAAAGAAACTGCAGGCTCTTGGTTACACCGAGGGTACGGCAAAAGGAGATTTTATCAGAGGAACAATCAGGGGACATGAGTTCCACTATTCGGTAACATACTGTGACAAGGATGCAAAGCTGATCTATGAGATGAAGCGCGGAAAGGGAATCGTGGACGGCATGGACTGTATCACCGAACACAACTCACTGGCAAGTTATACACATGCACACCCTGCCTCATTCCCGGTTAAGAGCTTTGTTGACCGATGCAGGGAATACAAACGAAGTTAAGAATCAGGTTTAGATCCGGTTTTGGCGTCATCAGTCTTTGATGGTGCCTTTGCTTTATTTTTTTGTGCATCCCTGTTCTTAAACCAGAGCTTGCGCCTGTAATATCCCAGAGGATGCTTGACCTTTTTGCAGTGCTCGTCCGGGGCATAGCAGTTGCCGTAGGTCTTCATTGTTGCACATGAAGGTGGTTTGTAACTGGTTCCCGACGCACCGGCGATATGTTCCACCTGGTATCTCGCCTTTTCCTCATCAAAATCAGGAGATGTGGTAAAAAGGTTCATGATATCATCCACCGACATACCCACGGTGAGCAAAAAGGACGTCATTGCAAACCTCATGGAATGGGCAAGGTTGACACCTGCCTGTGTCTGTGATACTGCATAGATAACACATGGTGGAAACAGGCCGCTTTCCACAGTACCGAATTCCGTACCATCTCCAAAGGTACTCTTGCGTTCATGAAGCGCGGTCTTTATCTCTTCGAGATAGGGCTCACATGCATGCTGTATGTCCTCCGGGACTGATACAGGCAGACTGCCTTCTATCCGGTTTTTGATACCTTCCTGAAGCAGGCGCGCAAACTCATCCTTTGAGACCTTTACATAGCCATGATCCAGTTTGCGGTTCACCAGTTTCCATTCGCTTGCCTTCAGGGTGCTGGCAAGACTGATGTAATCCGTGAAATGCATCCTGAAACCGGAATCATCGGATTGTGCCTGTATACCGAATTCAAGAGCAAACTCCCTGAGAAAAGCAGGCTCCCTGCCTTTCAGTGATTTGTATGAGGAGACAGCTTCTGCAAGAGCATATCTCCTGGTCAGAAAAGAATCGTCCACGCATGAGACAAGTATACGTGAGAAAGGATAGGAAAGGAGCTCGATGAGTATCTTACGATCATCGGAACTCATAAGACCGGGTTTGAGAATCTCACCCTCAATTGCCTGCAGCACCCTTTCCTTGCCGCGCAGGCGTGCCGAATCCATGGCCCTTGAGGATATCAGCCTGTCAAGGGAGAAATCAAGGCTTGCCACATAACCGGAAGCCTCGCTTACGTAAGGATATAATGCAAGGTCCTTGTGTTCCATGTCCTTAATCAGATTCGATACGTGGGGCAAGTAGATATCCGATCCTGCCTTCACCGCCGGCGATCGTGAATCCGATCTTGACAGGGAAGTCCTTACCCAGCTCAACTGTTACTTCATTGGACTTTGATGCGGGTTTGACTATGTCGGATAGATAATCCAGTGAGAAGAGCGAACGTGCTTCACCGGACTTGAGATCTATGAGCTGGTCACGTGGAATATCAAGCCTTACACGATCCGTATCGCCTTCGGCTTCCATGTAGAATGCATCGCCTTCAACTCCCAGTAGCATGTGATCGCTTATTTTTTCCGCTGCCTTGACGGCCCTCTGCAGGTCCTTGCCGTTTAAGACGACCTCTGCCGGAAGCTCAAGCTGGGGTATCCTGGGCTCTGCCCTGACGGTCGAAGGGTCAAGCAATGCAAGGGTATAGGACAGGCCACCAACGTGAAGTGACATCTTCTGCGACATCTCATCAAGTTCCATACTTACCTTGTCATCTCTTCCTGCCACGCCGAAAATATCGCTGATCTTGGACAGGTCCATCCCTATCTCACTGTCATCAGCAGCGAATTCTTCAAAGGCATTTGAACCGAGTTCAAAACTGACCATTGCCACATTCGCAGGGTCCACCGCCCTGACAGTAAATCCTTCCGGAGATATTTTGAACCTCGCCTCATCAACAAGAACTGAAAGTGCCTCTATGGAACTCTTAAGTGTATCTGCATCGATTGTTGCCTTGAACATCTGGATTCTCCGCCAAATAAATTTGATTTTTAGGTCATTATACACATTTAGTAATAAAAGCTTTCGTGAAAATAATCTGAAAGTTTGTACAACCTGCCGTTATATTGTGCAGTAATTATATATTAATCATACTCACGCCAGGTAGTTCCACATTTGGTACACTTGAAGAAACGTGTTTCAGATTCATCAGCAGACCTGAGCTGGCGAAGCCACCAGTATGCGACGTTATGGCCACATTCCTCACACCTGACTGTTGTTGTCGGAAGACCCTGTGCGGTCTCACCTTCAAGGACCGTAACTTCCCTGTCGGAGCGCTCCGACCTGGACACCAGTGATTCGGACTTAGCTTCCTTTTCTTTCACATATCCGCATTTCCTGCACTGAGAGACACCTTTTACCGGAAACATCATACTTTTACATTTTGGACAAAATTCCATCAATCTCACCTTGTGACTGCTCTAATATCGTATTGTGGTCAAACGCCATTTCGGGCAAATCCGAAATATCGAAGAGATATGCGTCACTGGCATCTGAACCTGCTTTGAGATCTCCACTGCCGACTGACAGATAGACCACACTTACCGTATGTCCTCTTGGGTCACGTCGGGGGTCAGAGTATACTCCAAGTAACTTAACTATTTCTATCGAGAGCCCGGTTTCCTCCAGAGCCTCCCGTACCACCGCTGCTTCCACGGTCTCGCCTATTTCAACAAAACCACCCGGCAAAGCAAACTTTCCCTGAAAAGGAGGGTTTTTACGCCGTATCAGGACAATCCTGCCATTATAAAGGATCACAGCATCAACTGTCAGTTTTGGTGTTTCGGGGCACATAGGAACAAAAACTTAATACGCTAAATCAAATATATAGAGCGCATACCTATTAAAGGTGCTTGTAAATGATAGAAAATGTACTTTGGGTTGCTGTGGCATTCATGCTTGCCAGTGCGCTTACACCCAGAAAAAAGAATTGGCGCAAACTGCTGGGTGCGGCAGGCTGGGTATTCTTTGCAATACACTGGTTCATCCAGCCAGGGCACTACCTGGAGATCAATGACTACTTCAATGTCGCGCTGGTTATAACCGTAGGTATACTCTGTCTGATGATATCATATACTATGTTCAGGGAGTACAGACATCCGGAGATACTGGAGAATAAGTCAGCAGACATAACATCCATGGCAACAAGCGCAACAGCCCTTGGATCATTGTTCTACTTCCCCTTTGCACAGATGGAATCCCTCAATGTATGGATCATCGGCCTTGTTACGGACAACGTACTCTGGACGATGCATCTGCTGAACATACCCGCGGAACTTACAGCTTGGAACAAGATTGGTCTTAACGGATACCAGGTGGAGATAATTCTTGCCTGTACTGCCATTGAGAGTATCGCCCTTTTCATCGGGCTCATAATCTCTGTGGATGCACCATGGAAGAAACACTTAAAAGCATTCCTCGTTTCCGTACCTGTTATATACGGTTTAAATATAATAAGGGATGTATTCGTAATTGCTGCTTACGGATACCAATGGTTCGGCCCTAACAGCTTTGAGATCGCACATCACACCATCGGGAAGATAGGATCCGGCATAGCACTCTTTGCCATAGCTTATGTGGTCATGCGTATCCTTCCGGAACTTATAGAGCTCATCGAAGGAGTATGGCTGTTGGTCACCGAATGCATCCAGAATATATTAAAAAAAGTCGTAGGAAATAATTAGATGCTTGCAAAAGGTTCGGCTCCCTGGATAGTGACTGCAGTTACTATCAGTATATTTGCTACCATTGCCCATTTTTTTTTAAGCTGGCCACATACGGATAAAATAGCCTTGCTTGGAATTGCCGTTACCATATTCTTTTTATTCTTTTTTCGGGATCCTGAAAGAAAGGTCGACCAATGTGACAGGATCATGCTTGCACCTGCCGACGGAAAGATCGTTGACATCAGGGGACGGAAGATCTGCATTTTCATGAATTTCCAGAATGTCCACGTTAACAGAGTGCCCATTAACGGAAAGATCCACTCCATCGTGCATAAGAAAGGAGGATACATACCTGCATTCTGTAAGGATTCGGACAGGAACGAGCGCAGTCATATGCTCATAGAGACAGAACACGGGCTGGTAGAAGTCATACAGATTGCGGGAACCGTCACCAGAAGAATCGTTTCATATGTCAGGGAAGGAGATAACCTGATCCAAGGAGAGAGGTTCGGGATGATACGTTTCGGATCACGAGTGGATGTAACGATCCCCGAGAACTTTGACATAGCCTGCAAGATCGGTGACAGGGTGTTTGCAGGCTTAACGGTGATCGCCAGGGCGACAGACTGTGAGGAGTGAAAAACCATTTTACGGATTTTGAAGTTAGCCGATATTGTAACCTTATTCAATTCCCTGTGCGGACTGCTGGCAGTAATTCTGATCCAGGATGGCTTTACATACCTTGCCCCAACACTGATACTTGCAGCCGCTGTGGCAGATGGTGTTGACGGATATCTTTCAAGGCTTTTTTCAGGAAGCGAGTTGGGAGCAAATCTTGATTCACTCGCAGATATCGTTTCATTCGGACTTGCCCCTGCTGCCATTCTTTATTCATTTGCGGGCGAGGAAGCAGGGTATCTGCTTCTTATAGCACTCAGCTTTTACTTCTTCTGCGGAATGCTCAGGCTGGCAAGGTTCAATACATCACATCAGGGTCTTCCCTCTTTCAGGGGACTCCCGATTACCGCAGGAGGTATCATCCTCTCAGCATATGTACTGGCGGGCGAGAATTACTTTAACAGCTATCTGGCAATACTGCTTGCTTTTGTCATTGGCTTGCTCATGATCAGCAGGTTCACATACATGAAAGCGAGAAAACCGGAGATCGTAACACCTGTGGCATTGGTCTTCGGAATAACCATTCTGTCCTATGCGGTCAACCTGAGTTATACGCATCTAATGGCAAGCCTTTTACTGGGCATAATGTTACTATACGTGATATCACCTGCAATAAAAAAGGCTGTATAAAAATGAAGGATACATACATGATAACAGACAGAGACAACGTATTATTTGAGGCAGGCATCAAGCTTGGAGCCCTCTACCATCAGTTCACAGGCTCACCCGTCAATCTCAGGACCGTAGAGAGCCTTGAGACCGCAATACAGGAAAGCATTTCGGTACAACCCTTTGTCAAAGACATAACTGTCTCCATCGACAGGGACATAATCCGTTCCAGACTGAATGATGAGTTCGGCTACTGCGAACTGGAAGGCCGTATGCTTGATGTGAAAATCACAATGAGATATGAATCAGTACTTGCTGATGTGAGTCTGGCATTCGACCAGGAACTTGACTACCCGCTTATGAAAATAGATAAAGTTTACAGCTCTGACTGAGCTGCAACTTCTTTGAATGCTTCGACTACCATTTCATTCTGCACGCCTGTGCCAACGGTCACACGTATCAGAGAATCACCGGCTCCTTTGAAAGAGCTGCAGTCCCTGACGATAATCCCCTTTTTCAACAGCTTCTCAGTAACATCCTTTGATCTTAAGGGTGCAACATCCACAAGTACGAAATTAGCCTGCGAGCCGTAGACCCGGAAAGGAATATGTTCTGCAAGATAATCGCGCCCTTCCCTGGCACAGAGAATGCTTTTTTCCAGGTGATCGTTTTCAGATAATGCCGCAACACCTGCTGCAATGGACGGAACACTGATGTTAAAGGGTGTTGCTATCTTCATGTACTCTTGCTTGATCCATGCAGGCATAATACCATAACCCAGCCTCATGCCGGCAAGTCCGAATGCCTTGGACAGTGTTCGTCCGATGATAAGGTTGTCATACTCGTTCACAAGATCGGCATAGTTGCGGTCTGCAAACTCCACATAGGCCTCGTCCACAAAGACCAGACCCTTTGTGTGTTCCAGTATACGGCGCAGATCGGCCTCTGGAATTTGTTTGCCGGTCGGGTTGTTAGGCGAGCACAGGAATATTATCTTCGTACCTGATGATTCGGCTTCAATTATCACATCGGCATCCAGTACAAAATCCTCTCCCAAATTCACATGAACAGCTACCGCTCCGTTGGCGCGGGCTGCTACCTCGTAATAGGAGAATGTAGGGATCGGGAGGATGATCTCGTCACCCGGTGAAATCAGTAATCTCATAAGGTTGTCCAGCAGACCGTCCATCCCCGGACCTGCGGCACATATGTTCTCTGCAGGGAAGCCCGTGTATTCGGAGATGGCATCCACAAGCTCGGATGCGTCTGCCGATGGGTAGATATTCACTTTTCCGGCATGATCTCTGATGGCCTTGATGGCTTCAGGAGAAGGTCCCAGTACATTCTCATTTGAACCAAGTTTTATGATGGAAGCCGGATCAAGACCGTATTTGCGGGCGATATCCTCAATGGATTTACCAGGTACATATTCAGCTATGTTGGCAATTTCCGGTTTTATCAGCTCAGGCCTGCTCAAGCACATCCACCACCGCATCGATCTGCTCTTTGCTAATTGTAAGAGGAGGAGCTATACGCAGCACTTTTTCCGAGGTGCAGTTTAGAAGCACACCCTTTTTCATGCAGGACTCTACAATGTCCGCACACTTGCGATCAAGTTCGACACCTATCATAAGTCCGCGTCCGCGAACCTCCACAACACCGTCCAGAGACATGTTCCTGAGACGGTCCATGAAATACTCACCCATTTCCTGAGAGTTCCTGAGAAGATTTTCTTCACGGATGACCTCAATGGATGCCAGGGCTGCAGCACATGCCAGAGGGCTGCCGCCAAAGGTTGCCGCATGCTGACCCCTGTCAAACGAAATGCCGTCACGCGCGGCAATGGCACCCATGGGGAAGCCTCCACCCATTGCCTTTGCCATTGTCATGATATCCGGCTTAACACCGGAGTGTTCCTTGCAGAACCATTTCCCAGTACGTCCAAAACCTGTCTGTACCTCGTCAAAGATAAGCAGGGTATCAGTCTCGTCACATATCCTGCGGACCTCCTGAAGATACTCGTCGGACGGTACATTGATACCGCCTTCTCCCTGTATCGGTTCCACTATCACAGCCGCGGTATTTTCTGTTATCGCATCGGCAAGAGCCCCGGCGTCATCGTATGGGACAAACTTCTCTTCCTGGACCAGCGGTTTGAAAGGGTTGCGGTAGATATCCTTATAGGTCACCGAAAGTGATCCCATGGTCCTGCCGTGGAACGATTTCTCCACCGCCACAAAATCGGTCTTGCCGGTGGTCACACGTGCAAGTTTCATGGCAGCTTCAACCGCCTCGGTTCCCGAATTGCAGAAGAATACCCGTGACATACCTGTGATACCTGCAAGCTCCTTAGCAAGTTCGGCCTGAACTGCTGTATAGTATAGATTGGAAACGTGAATCAGCTTCCCGGCCTGTTCTTTGATAGCTGCCACAAGTTTGGGGTGGCAGTGACCTATATTGTTTACAGCTATTCCCGCAACACAATCGATGTATTCCCTGCCGTTGATGTCGCGTACAATACAGCCCTTCCCGCTTTCAAGTACGATATCATAGCGGCCGTAGTTCTGCATGACGTATTCAGCGTCCTTTTTGATAATAGATTCATGATCCGGTGATTGTGAGGTAATATTCTCTGTCATGTAAACACCCTGTGGACTATAATATTGAATTAAACTATTAAAGCTGGCTATTGAAATTCAGGAAAAGTACAAAGATTTTACTGCCGGAAAATAAGCAGACCAGAAAAAGAGAAGAAAAAAAGGTCCCAAAATCAGAGAATCCTTTTGTCAGGAACCCTTATGGCAACATAGAGATTCACAAGGAAGACCAGGACCAGTGCCTGAAATGTTGCAAGCGCGATTCCCGTAAACGTATTATACTGCCCGCTTGCCACTGCAACCGGTTCACTGATGCTGACGTAAGCCTCGGACAGATACAGCAGAAAACCGATCGTCATAAGTAAGAAGTACCTTTTAATCTTGCTAAAAGAAACGTATATTCGTGAGCGGATCACATCCGCGTCGATCCTTACCAGTAAGTTGGAAATTAATAGCGCGACCACAACAATACCCAGTCTGGTCGCAAAATCCAGAAAGTTGAATACTCCAATCGAATTCATAACCATCCCCTCAGATGCATTTTTAATATCGGTATCTCAACATTTTTCAAACATTCAGTTCCATCAGTTCTTTTTCGTTCAGAACCTCTTCTTCCTCTCTTTCGAACACTATTCCGTCAGGTGCGCGCATGACACCGTCAACACGTGCGCTCTCATGTATCTTTATCGACTGGGCATTGATCTCACCCAGTATATGAGTCTCTTCTGCAATGTAGACCGTACCCCTGGAAACGATATTCCCGTGAATAATATTCTTCTGACCCAGTCTTACGTCCTGGATGGTACGGATACTTCCGTAAAGGGTGGTAGCGTCAGCCATTTCCAGTGAGGTGGCACGGATGTTACCAACCAGCCGGCAATCGCTTCCGATAACCGCCTTTGAAGGCACCCTGATAGCGTCCATGGAGATCTTGGAACCATTCGGGACTATCATGCTGTTAACACCGATGGACTCAAGCTCTTCATCATCAAAGAGATCTTCCAATGCCTTCTCAACCTCTTCGTCCTTACCAAGTCTTAAGAGTTCACTGATGTAGAGGAAGAGATAGACTATGACCGGAATAGGGTTACGTACAACAATCCAGCCCTTTGCCTCGAAACCGCCATTGATCTTGACATCATTGCCAATATCGAGGTCACCTTTTACAACAAGCTTACCATCTATGGAAACGAACTCACCGATATAGGCGTTTGCATCGGTCTTGACGTTCCCCCCGATCTGTGACCAGATATCGACCCTGACATCAGATCTTGATATGAGATCACCGGCAAGCTGAACCCTTTCTCCCAGTATGGAAGAATTTGAGATCACACCGTACCTGATATCAGAATGGTTACCGATAATGATGTCTCCGTCTACCACTATCGTATGTTCTTCCATTCTGGTTTTATCCGGAACGATAAAAGTTTTGAAAAACTCCTCTTCTATATTCTCACGCTCCGGAGACGGATTAGTTTTTTTTGAAGGCATCGCTGCTATTGTCCATTTTTATCGGCTTGATATTATTTTAATTTTATCCTTTAAACATCTTGTTTGTTATTTATATTATGACTGGTCCCTGCCACGTCTGACATCAACAGCCGCCCCTCTGTCCAGATCAGCAACCTCACCCGGAGAGAAAAGCAACTGGCCTGTTGCAAGCAAGTCATCGGATTCGCTTACAACCACCACCTCGTCACCTGCACGAAGTTCAGGATCAAGGGACAGGACATGTTTGGCAAAAGTGGTCTTACCATTTGCCACAAAGGGCACCGCATCCTCACAAATAACAACACGCCTTGCAGGTGCAGGGAAATAATCATGAAGCGCACGGGCACCTTCCATACCAAGGGTTAGCATACCGTCCTTTGCCCTGACTGTTGCGATGTGCTCATCTTCCTTAAAGACCTGCCGTACTCGTTTGGTCTTTGAAAGCCTGAAAGTGACATCATCCGGGAAAAGGGCATTTCCACAGCCTTTTCCAAACTGGAAGTCCGCCATAACACGTACTCTTTTAAGATTTTTCTCGATATCTGGCATAGATGCTAAATAATGGATAAGCATTAAATTGATAGCGGTCCGTGGGAGAGAATATCCCGGACAGGTACAAAAATCGTATTTAAAGAATATCGAACAGATTTATATATAATAATGACTAATTATAAGCTGAGGAAGCGGGCTAACTGCTTGTAGCTGTATTCAAAGGTATAGTAACTGTAACCAAGCAAAACCATTCATCCCCTCAAACATATCCCGTTTCCTCATTGCTCATTCTTACTTGTTTTAAATTGCAGATACTGTAAAGTCCCGGTTTATAGTTTCCTTGTTTTTAGAAGAGAAAAAGGAAGAAAAGAAGAGAGGTTTAGCCTTTTATAACTCCCATTGGCAGGAGCCTGGCTACCTTCCTGGCAATACCAAGGTCATGAACGACATCCACTACTTCACTGCTGGATTTATAGACCGCCGGTGCTTCTTCAGCGATCAGTGAGGGTTGTGTCGCCCTGACCTGTATACCTCTGGAGCCCAACTCATCACGTATATCCTCACCACGCAACTCCTTTTTGGCATGTTTGCGACTCATGACACGACCGGCACCATGACATGCACTGCCAAAGCTGATCTCCATGGAATCCTTCGTGCTGCACAGCACATAAGAAGGTGTTCCCATACTTCCGGGTATCAGGACTGGCTGGCCCAGATCAAGATAGTCTTCGGGCAGGTCAGGATGGCCCGGCGGAAACGCACGTGTGGCTCCTTTCCTGTGTACGTACACCTCGGTGTTCTTTCCGTCGATCTTATGCTCTTCAAGCTTGGCGATATTGTGTGCCACATCATAGACAAGGTCAAGACCAAGATCACAGAAGTCATTTGCAAAGTGGCTCTCGAATACCTCGCGGGCCCAGTGCATGATCACATGCCTGTTGACCCACGCATAGTTGGCCGCACACACCATTGCCTTGAAATAATCCTGTGCTTCCTGGGACTGGGCCGGAGCACATGCAAGCTGTTTGTCGGGCAGAGGCATGTTATACTTTTTCGAAGCACTGGTGAGTATCTGCAGGTGGTCGGTGCATATCTGGTGGCCTGCACCGCGTGAGCCGCAATGTACCATGAAAGTGACCTGTCCTTCCCTGAGTCCCATGGCAGCAGCCGCCTCCTCATCGTATATCTTATCGATATACTGTACCTCAAGAAAATGATTGCCACTTCCCAGTGTTCCTATCTGAGGTCTTCCGCGTTTGCGGGCCTTTGCGCTCACCTTGGACGGATCGGCTCCCGGCATCTGCCCCTTGCTCTCACAATGAGAGATATCAGCTTCTACACCGTAACCGTTTTCCACAGCCCACTGTACACCATGCACAAAGATATCATCAAGCTCGGTATCCGTGACCTTTAGCCGGCTCTTGGATCCAACACCTGTGGGAATCGCCTTGAAGAGGTCATCCAGCAGTTCTGAGAGCTTCGGACGTACATCCTGCTCTGATAGGTTTGACCTTATGAGCCGCACTCCACAATTGATATCGAAGCCTACTCCACCGGGACTTATTATACCGGTCTCTTTATCGAATGCTGCAACACCGCCTATGGAGAATCCATAACCAAGGTGTGCATCCGGCATTGCCATAGAGTATTTCTGTATCCCCGGCAGGGTGGCTACATTCGCCACCTGGCCGATGGTTTCCATTTCAAGCATACGGAGAAGTGACTCCGAGACAAAGATGCGGCCGGGAACGTTCATCCCCGGTTTAAATCCTACGGGTACCTCCCATTCATTATCACTAATGCGCTTGAGCACATCGAAGACCGAAGTTTCATTCTCATCTGACATCTGATTTTTCCTCTGTGATGAAATCTATAAGCCGAACTATATGATTGTGTACGTATGAATGTGTTGATGATATCTCAAGTAAAAACCTATGTGAACAGAAGACAGACACTGACGGCAGATATCATAACCTAAATGGAAAAAGTTCAATGTTATATCTCAGGTATCCACCGTTGCCTGTATCATCCATCCCTGTGGTGTTTTCTCGACCTTCATGTCGTTATAGGTTGCGGCCTTGACCCCGGTATCGAACTTATGTCTGGAAAGATCGATCTCCTCACCAATGGCTTTTGCATATATTCGGCAGCCGTTATTGTCCTCTTCCACCCTGTCAACAATAAAGTTCCCGAATACCATTGTCTCAACCTCGAATACGAAGAGTAGTTCCGAGAGCCAGTTGAAAAGGAGAGCTTCGATATCCTCCGAACTCAACTCGATCTCCTGTGAGACCTTATTCTCCACGGTATCGGTGTTTATCATTACATTGAACATGGCAAAAGCTGCGTTCTCAAAGGCTTCCTCGAGTGTTTTGCCATATGCCCTGAACTTTGCATCGGCCGTGTGTTCCAGATATTCAAATCTTTCGTCCATAAGAGAGATTTTACTCCTGAGTTAATTTTGCTTATGAGGGTAATAACTATCCCTGAAAGCTGTTTAGAGACTGAGTTGCTTCCATATATGGGCTATCCTCTGGAAAGCTGTTATGTGGCTTCCCACTGCGATGATAACTATAACCCATCCAAGGGATGACAGTCCGTAAAGTTCTGCAGACGATATCACATAAATAAGTGATGCCAGCATTATAAGAATAAGACGATCAGCCCTGCCGATTATCCCGCCGTAGTAGCGCCCGAGATTGAGTGCCTGAGCCTGTGTTCCGAGATAACTTGTTATCTGGACGCCCACGATCGCCACAACGCCTATCATCCAGTCCACATAACCGCCAAAGAAGATACCGCATATGATAAAGACATCTGCGTAGCGGTCTATCACATGATCCAGAAAGTCACCCTTGGCACTTGCAATTGAAAGGTAGCGTGCCATGATCCCGTCCATTGCATCAAGCAGCGAGTTCAGCGCCACCATCAAACCCGCAGCCATTACTATGACAGGGCTTGCATCTGAATAATAGAACAGTGCGCCTGAGATCACTGCAAAAATGAGAGAAAGTATGGAAATGGCATTGGGTGTTATACCGGCATTTGCAGTGATTTTTGCCATTGGTTCCAGATATTTGAGGGCAAGGGGTCTTAGAGCATTGGAAGTCATGAATATTGTACTAAAAGAACTCTTTTTTCATTTAATGTTTTCCGGGATAATAACAGGGAACAGAGCATAATATATAAGATTTTATATAAGAGCCGGAAAATGATCCGGTCTTTCAGAGCTTTAAAAGAGAAAAAAATCAGTTTTTGCGCGCCAGATCATACCAGTATCTGATCTTGCAGGAGTGCTCCACCTGAGTGGTCATAACATATGCCTCGTCCAGTACGCGCCCGATTGCAAATGTCCCGTGACTGTAGACGATTGCAGCCCTGTGAGAAGCAAGTGCAGAAGAAAGGTTGTCTGCAAGTTCATCAGAACCTATACCACCCATGACAACAGGAATCTGCCCCAGGAAATACTGCCCTTCGCTGTCAGCGGGTTCGATCATATCATTCTCTGCAAGCAGGGACAGGGTCACTGCAAAGGGACAATGGGCATGTACGATGGCAAGTGCAGGTGTGTTCCTGTAAATTGCACGGTGCACTATTGCCTCGGAGGATGCGATCATATCAAGGGCACAGGTCCCATCGAGCACGATTTCCACAACACCGTCCTCTGTGATCTCATCAAGTGCACATCCGCTGCGTGTGATAAGCATGCGGCTTCCTATCCTAACACTGATATTACCGAAGTGTGATTCCACAAGACCTGTGTCCACAAGTTTTTTACCGATCCTGGATATTTCACGCCACATGATTATCTCCGGAAATGTTACCATAAAATTTATCTGCGATTATGATATCTAAGGGTGTACATCGCATAAATAGATGCGGAATACTTATTCACAGATGCCTCGGTGGCTCAGCCCGGCAGAGCGAGTGACTTGTAATCACTAGGTCGCGTGTTCAAATCACGCCCGGGGCTTCTTACTATTTTTGACGTAAGCTGGTATTACAAAATATTTTTGCAAATTCTCGTTATACTCCTAAACGCAGATTTGTTTTTGCAATCAAAATCAATATATTCCCGGCGATCAAACTGGTGTAAGATGGAATCTTACGTAAGAACACATCTTACATGTTGAGGAATGAAATTATGGATACTATAGTCGGCTTCAGGGAAGTGACC
>JAALLQ010000072.1_pt1 | contig 33855 bp, 28 predicted proteins | sample 7245921 | NCBI WGS metagenome assembly JAALLQ01 (sample SAMN13049200, study PRJNA578106) | oil field metagenome | isolation source: filtered produced water from oil reservoir B7 | place: USA:offshore Texas | collected 2016 | reverse complement strand
ACTGCTGTTTGGCAGTCGTTTTTTTTATGTCCAGTGCAGAATTAGCGCACGCGGATGTTACAGGCCTTACTGATGGCTTGATAAGCTTTGGTAAAGCCCATCAAGGAATATTGATCAGTGGTGCTGGTGCTGCGCGTGGTTTGCCCTTTGATTACCATGGTGCGACCTCTGCGCATGGCAGACACGACATTTTTGTCGTCTTTGCCACTGGCCCATGCCGTTCCGTCACGGGTGAAAAAGTTAAATGACCGCCCGCCAATTTTGACCGATGCCTTTGAGCCTTGTTTAAACGTGTATCCGGCAACAGCGGTAACCACGCCAATGTCCTCAACTGCCGGGCGATGCGTGACCATAAACAGGACATCACCACGCTTGGAAACCTTACCGCTGGATTTCACCGGGGCGGTGGCTGCGTAGCAAACCGGTTTGCCGTTTTCTTGGAAGGTATACCCGGCCCAGTCACCGTAACGGCCCAAAGTCTTGATTTTGGACTTCGCCAGCGCGTCAGAAGGGGCGGAAAGAATGGCTACGCCGATCGCGCAGACCGGCACGCAGAAACGAAGGTGCCGCAGGAAAGACAACAATGGAACCTCTTTTTTGTCTGCTGTTATTTGAAAAATGATAAGGGACGACACGCGCCCACGGCGCACAGTACCATAAGTGGCTGTACCATTTCCATGTGCGGGCTAAGAAAAAGTCACGCAACCCCTATGCGCAGAAAAAAAGGCCAGCATGAGGGGGTGCTGGCCTTAAAGTCGAATTGGGAAAATACCCAATTGAGAGTCACTGAGAGGTGCGTTGCCTTATGCAACCCACGGAAGTTTATGCGCTTCACGCATAGCATCGGCGCGGCTCAGGCCGATATCACGGAGTTGTGTGTCATCCAGCTGAGACAACAGATGGCGGCTGTGACGCCGTTCTTCCATTTGTTCAAGGTACTCAATAAGAGACATTATGCTCCACGAGCCGGGATTAAATAATGCGGACATATCAAGCCTCCTATTTGGATGACCACATAAATCGTGTTGGTTTTCTTTTTATGCGTGAATACAGCACAGTTGACAAACGATAGTTCCCTATGCTTCGAATAAGTATTGCTTATGCGAAAGGCCGGACATGATACAGCCCCCATTAAATGTGTTGAGAACCTTTGAAGCCGCCGCGCGGCACCTGAGTTTTACACTGGCAGCGGATGAGCTGCACATAACGCAGGCGGCTGTAAGCCAGCAAATCCGCCATCTTGAGGATGTTTTGGGCGTGCGTTTGTTCAAGCGAATGAACCGGGCTTTGTTGCTGACGGATGCGGGGCAAGAATATGCCATGCCCGTTCGGCAGGCGATTCAGATGATTGATGACGCGACGCACAAGCTGTCCAGCCATCAAAATACCGGGATTTTAACTGTTAGCGTTTTGCCATCTATGGCGGCACGCTGGCTGGTGCCGCGAATCGGGCATTTTCGTCAACAACACCCGGAAATCGATTTGCGGTTGCACACGAGCTTTACCCCCGTGGATTTCAAACGCGATGGTGTGGACGCGGCTATTCGTTTGGGGCGCTGGGAAAGTCCGGCGCAACGGCGAGGTTTGTTTGGGGAAGTCTTGATGCGGGAATATATTTTCCCAGTGTGCTCGCCGGAGCTGATTAACGGCACGCCACCGTTACGACGGGCGGAGGATATGCGCTTTCATACCCTGTTGCAGGATGAATACATCAACTGGGATGACTGGTTTGATGAGGTCGGCGTCACCGATATCAACAGCAAACGGGGACCGGCATTCTTTGATTCGGCAATGAGCCTTCAGGCCGCCATTGATGGAATTGGCATTGCCTTGGGTCGAACGCCTTTGGTCGCACGGGATATTAAGGTTGGGCGTTTGGTGGCTCCGTTTGAGTTGCGGGTGCCGCACAAACATGCCTACAGGTTCGTGTGCCCAAAAGGAGATGAGGAAAATCCGATGATTCTGGCGTTTCGGCGTTGGATCCATGAGGAAGTGGCGCAATGGAAACTGGAAATCGCCAATGACCCGATGTTGTCTTTGAACGACTTGAATAATTTTGTTGAGGACTGACCCGAAACACAAAAATAGGGTATGAATGGGGGCAGACGCTGGACCTAATCCCGGCGCTATAGTCAGCCGCACGCAGGTGCGAAGTTTGGATTGTATTGGAATGACCTCCCCCTTTCTGTCTTTGACCGCGAACCTGCGGGCGATCCTTTGGATGGTCGCCGCTGCGTTTGTCTTCGCGAACATGAGTGGCTTGGTGAAATATTTAGGGCAGGATATGCACGCGTTTGAAATCGCGTTTTTCCGCTCGGTATTCGGCTTTGTTGCTTTGTTGCCGGGGCTATGGGCCGGGGGTGGGTTGCGGGCTTTTCGTACCCAGCGTATTGGTTTGCATGGGGTTCGGGTTGCCCTGGGCGGCTTTACCATGCTGTGTTTTTTCTATGCCATGACCATGTTGCCATTGGCGAATGCCAAGGCTCTGTCCTTCAGCCAGCCCCTGTTTATGCTGTTGTTGGCGCCGATTTTCTTGCAGGAAAAAATTGGCTGGCATCGAGGCGTTGCCGTCGTTATTGGCTTTGTCGGTTTGGTGATTGCAGCCCAACCGGGGGCTGATGGCTTTTCGATTGCGTCATTCGCCGCCATTGCTGGTGCATTCACCATGGCCTGTGCAATGATTGTCGTGAAAAAGTTGGCGGCGACCGAACGTCCGGTAACCATCATGGCCTATTTCTCTTTGTCTGCAATTGTGATCACGGCCCTACCGGCATCCATGGTCTGGGTAACGCCAACGTGGGAGCAAGTCGGTCTGACCGCGGTGGTCGGTGCCATGGCAAGCCTTGGTCAATATCTGTACATCCGCGGGTATCAGATTGGGGAAGCATCGGTTATCGCGCCGTTTAATTTCTTGCAAATCCCCTTTGCCGGAGTGGTCGGGTATATCGTGTTTACGGAAATTCCATCCACGGCGACGGTAATTGGCGGCGGCATTGTTGTGTCGTCGGCAATATACATTATGCGGCGCGAGGCCGTGTTGAACCGTCGGACAACCTCAGTTCAGTCTACACCAGCCGGGAATTAAGGGCGGACCCTAATTGTTTTATTCCGGGGTTGGGATGCCTTCGGCAAGGATGCGGTCAACGAACGCCGGAACGATTTCAGTCGCAGAACCGTAGATGGTTTCCGCGAATAAGGTCGCGCCCTGTGACGGTTCCAAATTCAATTCCACGGAATGCGCCTGTCCACGGTGACGGACATGTTGGACGAACCCGGCTGCCGGATACACGTTGCCCGATGTGCCGATAGAGACAAACAGGCTACAGGTATCCAGCTTGTCATAGATGGTATCCATGCCCAACGGCATTTCACCAAACCAGACCACGTGCGGGCGCAGGCCGGATTTCCGTGCGCAATGGGGGCAGGGGGTCGAGGTAAACAGGTCGTCTTCCCATTCCATAAGGGCATCACAATACTCGCAGCGAACCTTGAGCAGCTCTCCATGCATGTGGATGACATTGGCGGAACCGCCGCGTTCATGCAGGTTGTCGATGTTTTGTGTGACCAGAAGAACTTCTCCCGGCCATTCTTGCTCCAGCCGGGCCAAGGCCTCATGGGCGGCGTTTGGGGCCACATCCGGGCTTTGCAGGCTGCTGCGGCGCGCATTGTAAAAATCCTGCACGCGGGTCGGGTTTCGGGCAAAGGCTTCAGGTGTTGCCACATCTTCGATGCGAACTTTCGCCCAAATGCCGTCGCTGTCACGGAAGGTATCCAGACCGGATTCTTTGGAAATTCCTGCGCCGGTCAAAATCACAATGGTTTGCTCTGCCTGATCCGTCATGACGGCCCCCGTAAGTAAGCTGATGTAGCTGAATGCTGTTCGTTGCCGGATGGTAACGCGACATGCGGATAAAACAAAGCCCCAAGCCGAGGGAACGGCTTAGGGCGTGTCATGCATTGTATTCTAGTCTTCCGGGGCAAATTCCAAGGCAAGACCATTGATGCAATACCGCAACCCTGTCGGTTGTGGGCCATCGGGGAAGACGTGACCCAAATGCCCGTTACAGGCTGCACACAGAACCTCTGTGCGGCGATGTCCAAGGCTATCGTCGTCGCGGGTAATGACAGCACCTTTGGTTAGGACGTCATGGAAGCTGGGCCAACCGGACCCGGAATCGAATTTGGTATCCGAACCAAATAGGGTGTTGCCGCAGTTGGCACAGACAAAAGTTCCGGCACGGTGTTCTTCCAACAACGGGCTGGAGAACGGTGGTTCCGTGCCGCACTGTTCCAGAATTCTGCGACGTTCCGGCGGTAAATTGGTGAAATCAGACATGCGTGCTTCCTTTCCGTATTCTGATTCTACAGACATAGGAAGCCCGCATCCCCATGACTAGTCACAGATAAATTCATCGCGGTGATAACCTTGGGCGAACAAAAGCCCGGTCAGGTCCGTCGCGTTCAAGGCAAAGGGAGCCCCGGCAACGACGGTGGGTTTGCCGTGAAAGGCCACGCCAAGTCCGGCAGTTTGCAGCATGGGCAGGTCGTTGGCTCCGTCACCTACGGCAACGGCAGCGTCAAGGGGAACACCGAGCTCAGTGGCGGTGGCAATCAGGGTTTGACGCTTGGTATCCTTATCAACGATCGGTTCCGACACGGTCCCGGTCAGTGCGCCATCAGCTACACCCAGAGTATTGGCAAATACGCGGTCAAAGCCGCAGGCCGCGCCAACCCGGTCAGCAAATACGGTGAAACCGCCGGAGATAAGAACAGCGGTCGCACCATTGCTTTTCATGGTTTGTACCACAGTGCGTCCACCGGGGGTAAAGCGAATGGCGTCATAGGTTTTGTCAATGGTGGTGGCGGACAATCCCTTCAATAGGCCAACCCGTTCGTTAAGGGCTTCGCGGAAATCCAGTTCGCCGTTCATGGCGCGGGCAGTAATCGCCGCGATGTGATCTTTGATTCCCGCATATTCGGCAAGGTCATCCAGTGTTTCACTGGTGACGATGGTCGAATCCATGTCAGCAATCAAAATCGCTTTTTTTCGTCCACTTGCGGATTGAGCGATGACGTCAATCCCACCGTTGGGGTACAACAAAGACAGAGCCTGCCGCGCGGCGCTGTCAGCTTGATCTGCCGAAATGTCTTCAAACGGCAGATCACAAGCCCCACCCACAGTATCTGGAGGGGTCAGCCACGACGGGCTCATGACTTCCGCGCCGATGGCGGACAGGGCGCGACGCACCGCGTCAATGGCGGCAACGGTCAGGAGACTTCCTTCCGGTGGGGTGCCGATGGCGCCGGGACCGGGAACAGGGTGTGCAGGGGCAGCAATCAGGGTCAGGACAAAGGGCATGAGCAATACGTCTTTTACGGCAGAAGCAAGTGAACACAATGGCTTTCCCGAGTGCTGTGGACCGTGCGTCGTTGTCGCCGGGCCGACGGCCTCCGGTAAATCCGCGTTGGCAATGTCGCTGGCTCAGGCCGTGAATGGCGAAATCGTCAACGCCGACAGCATGCAGGTTTATCAGGATTTGTCCATCCTCACTGCGCGTCCGAGTGAGGAAGATATGCAAACGGTTCCTCACCACATGTATGGCATATTGGCGTCGGATGTGACCTGTGATGCCGGACTTTGGCTGGATTGGATGCATCGGGTTCTGCCGGAAATCTGGTCACGGGGCCGTACGCCAGTGATCGTGGGGGGAACGGGGCTGTATCTGCGAACCTTGGTGAATGGGTTGGCCCCAGTGCCGGAGGTGCCGGAGTCGGTGCGTGACCGAATTACCCGTGATTATCAAATCATGGGGCCGGAACTGTTTTCCGCATATCTGGCAGAAAAAGACCCGATCTCTGCCGCCGCGATTCCAGCCACCAACCGCCAACGGATGATCAGGGCCATGGAAGTGGTCGATCATACTGGGCATCCCTTATCCTGGTGGCAGAAGCAACCCCATCGCGGAGCATTGCCAAAGCCGCCGATGACCGTGGTGCTGGAGCCGGATCGTAACTGGCTGTATCAACGCTGTGATGCTCGGTTTGAAATCATGCTTGCTGCCGGGGCATTGGATCAGGTCCGTGCGTTGATGGCACAGGGGTATGGACCTGCGGCCCCGGTTTGCCGTGGGTTGGGAACCCGCGCATTGATGAGCTTTCTGAACGGCAATATGTCCAAAGAGGATGCGGTGGCCCTAGCCCAGCGGGAAACCCGCAACTACGCCAAACGGCAATTGACGTGGTTCCGCAATCAGGTCAGTGCAGATGTGCGGCTGTATCCGCCACAGGATGATCTCGATTCGCCAGAGTGCCTCTCCGGCCTGTTGCGGCAGGTGCGACATGACTTGAAAATTTCCGCTTCATAATCGCCACAATCTTCGATGAGAAAGAATATTTCTTATAGAATGAAAAAACTTTTCGGAAGTTTGCTGGTTTTGGTTGACCCGGCGCAGATCAGGCCATAATAAAAATGCTCCCACTAGGGGAATTTTTCCTGTTGGCAAGGTGTTATGGAAACGCATACCCTCCTTGGTTCCCCCTGAACGGGATTTCTCGCGCGATGTGAGGCTTCAACCTGATTGCCTGCATCGCGTTAACAACAATTTTTTGGAGCGAATGGTGACCCCCATGTTGCAGCAACGCATGACCGGAGCAGAAATAGTCCTCAAAGCCTTGACCGACCAAGGTGTAGAGGTCGTATTTGGCTATCCGGGGGGGGCGGTCCTACCGCTATATGATGCACTATTCAAACAGAACCAGATTAGGCACATCCTAACCCGGCACGAGCAAGCCGCCGTTCACGCGGCAGAGGGCTATGCCCGCTCCACTGGCAAAGTGGGCGTGGTGCTGGTGACTTCCGGCCCCGGTGCAACCAATGCCGTGACCGGACTTTTGGATGCATTACTGGATTCTGTGCCGTTGGTCTGCCTGACCGGACAGGTTCCGGCGCAATTGATCGGCACCGATGCCTTTCAGGAAGCGGATACCACCGGCATTACCCGTCCGTGTACCAAGCATAACTATCTGGTGAAGGATGTGGAGAAACTGGCCCATACGGTCCATGAAGCCTTTACCGTTGCCAGCACAGGGCGTCCCGGCCCGGTGGTGATTGACCTGCCGAAGAACATTCAGGTTTCTGAAGGAACCTATGTGGAACCGGAACGGGTGAAACACAAATCCTATCGCCCACCGGTAAAAGGTGACCAAACTGCCATTGAAAAAGCCGTTGATCTGATGGCATCTGCCAAGCGTCCGGTATTTTATTGTGGCGGTGGTGTTATCAATTCCGGGCCAGAGGCCTGTGACACTCTGGCAGAATTGGTGCGGGAAACCGGCTATCCGATTACCCTGACGTTGCAGGGGTTGGGCGCGTATCCTGCCTCGGATAAGCAATTCCTTGGCATGTTGGGCATGCATGGAACTTATGAAGCCAACCTGACCATGCATGGGTGTGATGTGATGGTGGCAATCGGGGCACGGTTCGATGACCGGGTTACCGGGCGTCTTGATGGCTTTGCTCCCAATGCACAGATCATTCACGTGGATGTGGATGCGGCTTCGATCAATAAAAATGTCCGGGCTGATATTCCGGTTGTTGGCGACGCGGGATCGGTTCTGACTGACATGCTGGAAATTTGGCGGGCGAAAAACCATCGCCCGCAGTCTGAGGCTCTGTCCCAGTGGTGGCGTCAGATTGAAACATGGCGTGCCCGCAATTGTTTGGTTTACGGCAAGTCCGATGCGGTCATCAAACCGCAGTATGCCATTGAGCGCCTGTACGAACTGACCAAAGATCGCGACACCTATATCACTACGGAAGTCGGTCAGCATCAGATGTGGGCGGCACAGCACTATCATTTCGACCAGCCGTTCCGGTGGATGACATCTGGCGGCCTTGGCACCATGGGCTATGGGTTCCCGTCCGCAATTGGTGTGCAGATCGCCCATCCAGACAGCTTGGTTGTGGATATTTCCGGCGAGGCATCATTCCAGATGAATCTGCAGGAAATTGCCACCACCGTACAGTACGGTCTGCCGGTTAAGGTGTTTATCCTGAACAACAGCTATATGGGCATGGTGCGCCAGTGGCAGGAATTGCTGCATGGTTCACGGTATTCGGAAAGCCATACGGAAGCCATGCCGGACGTGGTGAAACTGGCGGATGCGTTCGGCGCAGTTGGTCTGCGGGTGGATAAACCGTCGGAACTGGATGCAGCGATCCTGAAAATGATCGAAACCCCCGGCCCGGTCTTGCTGGATGTTTGTGTGGATGCGGATGAAAACTGTTTCCCGATGATTCCATCCGGCGCCACCCACGACAACATGCTGTTGGGGGAATTGGTCAGCGATGGTGGTCCGACCGTGACCGCAGCCGGGCAAGCCCTTGTGTAATCAAGACGGGATGTGATGTGCCTTCGGCCCCAACCGCAATGTGCGGGGCCGGAGCCATTTAGAAGGATGTATACCAATGACTGAAAGTGAACTGCAGGCCACGCACACGATCTCTGTCCTTGTTGACAACGAAGCAGGTGTTCTGGGCCGCGTTATCGGTCTGTTTTCCGGGCGTGGTTACAACATCGAAAGCCTGACCGTGTCCGAGGTCGATCACAATGAACGACTGTCACGGATCAACGTCGTCACCACGGGGACGCCGAAAGTCATCGAACAGGTGAAGGCCCAATTGCACCGTTTGGTGCCGGTCCACCGGGTTCGTGACCTGACATCGGAAGGGCCATCGGTACAGCGGGAATTGGCTTTGGTCAAGGTTGCGTCCACTGGTGAACATCGCGTCGAATCCTTGCGGATTGCGGATATCTTCCGCGCGCAAGTGGTGGACAGCACAAATGAATCTTTTGTCTTCGAGATTGTCGGCAAGACCGGGAAACTCGATGCGTTTATCCGGCTCATGGAGCCATTGGGGCTGATTGATGTGTCACGTACAGGTGTCGTTGCGATCTCCCGTGGGACGGACACTTTGTAAGGGGCGAGCAGCATCTCCTCATCTTTAGTTTTTTTGAATACCACTCCTAACCTGAAAGGGTAATCCTATGCGCGTCTATTACGACAGCGATGCAAACGTTGAACTGATTAAATCCAAGAAAGTGGCCATCGTCGGCTATGGCAGCCAAGGCCACGCGCATGCTTTGAACCTGCGTGATTCCGGTGTTGCCGAAGTCTGTGTCGCTTTGCGTGAAGGCTCTGCTTCTGCGAAAAAAGCTGAAGGCCAAGGTCTGAAAGTGATGACCCCAGCTGAAGCCGCCAAATGGGCTGATGTGGTCATGATGTTGACCCCGGATGAACTGCAAGCCGAAATCTATTACGCGTCTTTGGCTGACAATATGAAAGAGGGCGCAGCCCTGTTCTTTGCTCACGGCCTGAACGTGCACTTCAACCTGATTGAACCGCGTAAAGATCTGGACGTGATCATGGTTGCCCCGAAAGGTCCGGGCCACACCGTGCGTGGCGAATACCAAAAAGGTGGCGGCGTTCCGTGTCTGGTTGCAGTGGAACAAAATGCATCCGGTAATGCTATGGAATTGGCTCTGTCTTACGCCTGTGGCCTTGGTGGCGGTCGTTCCGGCATCATTGAAACCAACTTCCGCGAAGAATGCGAAACCGATCTGTTCGGTGAACAAGCCGTTCTGTGTGGTGGTTTGACCGAACTGATCCGTTATGGTTTCGAAACTCTGGTCGAAGCCGGTTATGCCCCGGAAATGGCCTATTTCGAATGCCTGCACGAAGTGAAGCTGATCGTGGACCTGATGTATGAAGGCGGTATGGCCAACATGCGTTACTCCGTCTCCAACACTGCGGAATACGGCGACTATGTGTCCGGCCCGCGTGTGATCGGCCCGGAAGTCAAAGCTCGCATGAAAGACGTGTTGGAAGACATCCAATCCGGTCGTTTCGTTCGCGATTGGATGCAAGAATGTGCTGTCGGGCAGCCGTCCTTCAAAGCAACCCGTCGTCGCAATGCAGAACACCAACTGGAAGAAGTCGGTGCAAAACTGCGTGGCATGATGCCGTGGATTTCCAAAAACAAACTGGTCGACAAAGCGAAAAACTAAGTCGGCAAACTGTTTGCAAAAAAAATCCCCTGCAGAAATGCGGGGGATTTTTTGTTGGCTTATCGCCGGAGTAAGAATCCTACAAGGCAGATCAGGAGCCCACAGATTGCCAGTAGGAAGGCCAATGGCAGGAAAAAGCTCTCCTGTAGAATACCATTAGCGTCAAGGTCGCCGTAAAACAGCTTCTCTGCCGCATAGCTACCCAAACCCAAGACGATCAGGGCCAATCCAATGCGTGGGTATTTTCGGCCCTTCATGGGGTGACTTCGTGCGGAAGTGTGTGCTCAAGCCAGTTGAGGACACCATCGGGTGCGCAGGTATCCCCGGCTTCGGCTGGGGGACGGCGGACCATCACGACCGGAATGTTCCTTTCGCGGGCGACGGCCAGTTTGCCATAAGTTGCGTCTCCTCCGGCGTGTTTGGTGACGACAACGTCAATTTCATGTTCTGCCATTAACGCCCGTTCATCAGCCTCATGAAATGGGCCGCGCGCCGCAATGGTCAGATGTGGACCGTTGAGCAGCGGTTCGGCAGGTTCATCCACCACGCGCACTAAGTTCCAGATTTCGTGCATATCGCGGAACGGGGCCAATTCTCCTAAGCCAACGGTCAGGAACGCCCGTTTGCCCAATGATGGCAACAGAGCAGCGGCTTCGGGTACGGTGTCCACCTCAATCCAATTGTCCCCGGCAACCTTCGGCCATTCTGGGCGTCGGACCTGAACACGTTTGACGCCAATGGCATCACAAGCCAGCGACGCATGGCGAGACATCTGGGCGGCGAAGGGATGCGTGGCGTCAATCACCGCCACAACGTTATGGGTGCGTAAGTAGGCTTTCAGGCCATCAATACCGCCAAAGCCACCAATGCGGACCTCGCCGATGGGGTTTTGCGGGGTTTTGACCCGTCCGGCGAGGGATGTCATGACGGTATGGCTTTGCCCATAGCGCGCAAAAACTTTGGCAGCGATACGCATGGCATCGGCAGTCCCCCCGAGAATCAAGATCATAGGGGATTGAGTTTTATCCGGCATGGGCGACGACCTCTCCATCACGGTTGACCACCAGCACGTCAAATGTTGTTTCGTCCCGCAAAATATCCCGTCCAACTGCAACGCAACGGGCGGCTATGCGTTCTGCCAGCGGAATGCCGTGAGTTTCGGCGATGTTCAGAACTTCCATGGCACTGTTCGCGCCTCTGGTGGCGTCAACAATGGCCTGTGGAGCGCCCAAGGCCGCCATGTGGTTGCCAAGAGCATCGAAGCTGACGCGGGATTCCTTGGAATGGACGTTAAGATGACCCTCTGCCAGTTTTGCCAGTTTGGCGAAGCCTCCGGCGACGGTGACACGGGGCAATGGGTGGGCGCGCAGGTATTTCAGCATGCCACCGACAAAGTCGCCCATGTCAATCAAAGCCAGATCGGGCAGGTCATAATAGTGCTGCACGGCTCGCTCTGAGGCATAGCCCGTGGAACCGGCAATGTGCGTCATGCCGCTGGCGCGGGCGACATCAATCGCCCGTTGGATCGACTGAATATAGGCCTCGCAGGAATAGGGGACGACCACTCCAGTGGTCCCCAGAACTGATAGCCCGCCAATAATGCCAAGGCGGGGGTTCAAGGTTTGCAGGGCCAGCTTTTCCCCATTGGCGATGGAGATTGTCACCGACAGGTCTTTGGGGCCATCCAGTTCATTGGCAACTTCCAACAGGTTGCGGGCAATGATTTTGCGTGGGCCGGGGTTAATCGCCGGTTCGCCGACCGCAACCGGAATTCCCGGTTTGGTTACGATGCCGACGCCGGGGCCACCGTGAAAATTGATGCCACTGCCCTGTTCTGCACGGGCAACGGTTGCCAAAATTTCTGCACCGTGGGTGACGTCTGGATCGTCACCAGCATCTTTGATAACACCGGCACGGGCGGAGTCGGCCTCAAAACGGCAGGTCGTCAGCTCAAATTCCGGTTTTTCTCCCCGTGGCAGGTGTATGGAAACGGTTTTGGGGAAGTCTCCTGTCACCAATCCGATGTAAGCGGCCTTTGCTGCGGCACAAGCACATGCCCCGGTGGTCCATCCACTCTTCAGATCGGCTTTTTTCTTGTCGTTGGTCGACATTGATCATCCTGTAATACGCTAACTTCACAAAAAAATGACATGGGGAGCGATTGCTCTCTTGTCATCGGCCTTGGGTGGAGGCATATAATCCGCCGCTATGATTAATCGATATGACATGCATACGGTAGAACTGGCTCCCGGTTGGGTTTGGCTGGTCGGTGCCGGTCCGGGTGACCCCGGATTGTTGACACTCCACGCCCTGAGTGCCTTAGAACAGGCCGACGTGGTGGTGCACGACGCCCTTGTAGATACGCGAATTCTCGACATGGTCAAGCCGGGTGTTGAATTGATCAACGTCGGCAAGCGTGGCTGGAAGTGTTCGCCGAAGCAAAGTGACATTTGCGATCTGCTTGTGGATTTGGCGAAACAGAACAAACGCGTTGTCCGTTTGAAGGGGGGTGACCCCTTTGTCTTCGGTCGCGGAGGCGAAGAAGCCCAAGCCTTGGTTCAGAACGAAGTGCCGTTCCGAGTCGTGCCGGGTATCACTGCCGGGATCGGTGGTCTGGCTTATGCCGGGATTCCGCTGACCACCCGCGAAACCAACGACAGCGTTGTGTTTATCACGGGGCATGATCAGACCGGCGGTATGTCCACCCGCGTCAAATGGGAAGAATTGGCCCGCACGGTTCCGGTGCTGGTGATTTACATGCCCATGAAGTCGCTGGGACGCATTGCCGAAAAAATGATTGCCGGGGGCCGATCCCCGTCCGAATCCTGTGCGATCGTTTCCCGCGCCAGCACGCCGCATCAGCGGGTTCTGGTAACGACGCTGGAACGGGCAGCAGCCGATGCTGCAGAAAGTGATCTGCCGGCCCCGTCTTTGTTTGTGGTCGGTCCCAATGTGGATTACCGCTGCTGGACCAATTGGTATCCGGGGAATCGCTCTCCGCGTTTATCGCCGTTGACGGCCAATACTGCTGAATGATTGCGGCAGCCCTAGGGTGCCGAATTTGTCAAAAGCCTCCGCTTTGCGGGGGCTTTTCAGTTTTATGTGGGGACGGGCATTGCGTGCATGGTCGCCACCGCACAAATGTGCTAGGAGTTCATGAAAGCGGGAGACTGTCTCCGGCGTGGGGAACGGGAGAGTCAAAATGACGGGCGAAACAGAATTTGATATGGAAACCATCGCGGCTCTGGATGAAATGCTGTCTTCACCGGATGCACCGGAAGGCTGCATGCAGTTGTCCGAACTTGATGGATTTTTGACCGGGTTGGCAGTTGCTCCTGAAGGGGTTGAGCTGGAAGATTGGTTGCCCATGGTAGTGGCGGATGGTTTTGAAAATCCAGATGATGCGGAAGAAGCTAAGGTGCTTTTGGTTGAGCACTATGAACGGATTGCCGGAGATTTGGCAGATGGCTTCAGCATTGATCCCCTGTTCTGGGAAGATGACAACGGTAAGGTTGATGCCGGGGAATGGGCAGATGGCTTTATGGCTGCCGTAGATATGGCACCGGAAGCTTGGTTGCCGATTCTGGAAGATCAGGAAGCCCGTATGCATATGGTGCCGATTTTGGCACTGGCCTGTGATGAAGATGGCGCGCCTCTGTTGCGCCTGACCGGGCCGGATTTGGAACGAATTGTGGATAACGTGGAAACCGTTATTCCCAAAGCCGTTGAGGAAATCCGCGATTATTGGTATCGGCAAGACCTGCCTTAACCCCTCAAGTATCGGGGCCGGAGCTAGGGCCTAACCGACGACTTTCAGACAACAGCGATTGCGGCCAGCATTTTTGGCCGCATAGAGCTGTTGGTCGGCGAGGTCGATGATCATGTCCACGGGGATGTGATGTCCCGCTGTGCAACACGCCGCACCGATGCTTATGGTCAGGAAGTTTGATATGGGCGATGATGGGTGGGGTACGCAGGCCGTGCGAATGGCTTCGTTCAGGCGGAGGCACAGGGTTTCCGTTCCGATTTTATCCGTATCAGGCAAAATGCACAGGAATTCTTCCCCACCATAGCGGGCGAGCAAATCACCGGGGCGGTGAATTGCCGTTTTTAGAATCTCGGCAACCTTGCGCAGGCAATCATCCCCTGCAAGGTGCCCCAGTGCATCGTTGTAAGCCTTGAAATAGTCGATATCCATGATGATGATGGCAAATGGCTGTTTCTGACGTTGGCAGATTGCCCATTCCCGTTCCAGAAATTCATCCATGCTGCGACGATTGGGCAGCCCCGTCAGGCTGTCACTCTGGCTGATTCTTTGCAGCTTTTCGTTGGCTTTCTCTGACATTGCCAGAGCTTTGTTCAAATCCGCAGTGCGGTCTTGCACCAGTCGGTTAATGCGTATGTTTTCCCGCGACATATGCATGAAAAGCACGAACAAAAGGCAGCAAAAGGCAATTCCACCCCACTGGATGAGGTCTCCGAACTCAACCGGAACACCGCCACCATAGGATGGGTCTGCCTCCCATGAAAAACGCCAGTGGGTTCCGCTGCTTTGGGTTAAAAAATCAAAGGCAAAAATGCCATCTTTCATGTGGGTTTCCACATGGGTAATCGGGGTGCCGTATCCGGTGGCAAGGTTGGTTTGCAACAGTTCGGCACGACGCAGAGCCATGCCGGTGGGTGTGTACAATTCCCTGAAATCTTCCATGAAGTCATCAAGGTCGATTGATGAGAATAAAATCGCCTCCCGCCCACGATAGGGGACGGCAATAGCAAACAGCAGTTGTCTGGCTCCGTTGCCGTTGGTGAACGTCTGCCCACTGACGACGCGGCCTTCATTGGCCCAGGCTTCTATGGCGGTTTTCCGCATGGACGGGATGGCTCCCAAGTCATAGCCAACCGAGAATAACCCCCTTGGTTCTGTTGATAGCTCTATCTTGAATGATGTTTCCATTCCGGTGGTTTGGGGGTAATTGGAAACCGCCAGTCCCCAACTTGTCACCGGAGTGATGAAGTCCCGATCCTCGATGAGGGATAAAGCATCAAGAAATTCCGGTTGGCTCACCTGATCAGAGGCGTGAAATACGACCGCGAGGTTCCGCAAGTCGGTTTGCATTAACTGCAACCACGTCATGCCTTCGTTGGTTATGTTCTCGGCTTCCCTGAGCGCACGAGCCTTCCAATCCTGTTCAGCCTTACCCTTCAGGCGCTCCCCAGCGATCATGGAAAGCGTCAGCATCAGGCACAAAGTGCCAAACATCATCAAAATCGGGCGGCATCTTTTTGTGCGCTGATATGTAGCCGTTTGTGTCATGGGCCTGCCCCGTGCACAACGAAGGTCGGGCGGAATCCACTTGGAGCCAAACTATGACTGCGTGGATATGTATCAAGGTTGCGTTCATCGATCATATGGATCACGGGGCTAACGTGATATCCGTAGGGCTGTTTTTCCAGTATGCGGATTGCTTGATCTATGGCGATGCGCCCTTGAAGGACGGGTGAATCCGTCGGTGCCGCCAGGATCTGTCCTCGCTTGATGCCGCGGTACACCCCGGCTGTCAGGTAATAGGACAGAATCTGGATATTCTGATTGGGGTACTCATTACGCAGTAAGGGGACGGCGACTTCTGCGGCGACCGCATTGCCAACGATAAAGTTCAGGTTTGATTGGTTCTTCAAAATATCCAGCAAGAGTCTCCGCTGTTCTTGGCGACCCGTATCACCGTAGCCAGACGTAACAATCTGGGCGGCCTGTTGGGGAAGGGTCTCCCGGAATCCTTTGTTGCCGTCCTGAACCCATCCCGCCAGATAGGGACCGGGGAGCCATGCCAGCTTTGCCGGCGATTGGGCGTGTGTCAGATTGCGGGTGATATAGACCGCAACATTTCGCCCCATTTCGCCATAGTCCACCGTGGCATGGGCGGCGACTGCAGGGCTGGAAATGCCATTGACCAGATCAACAGTGGGGATGCCTCGTTTGGCGAGGGTCTCAACAAGAGAGTTCAACCCGTCGCGGGTCACGGACGCAGCAACGACGGCATTGCCGCCGTGGGCGACGCATTCAAGAATCTGCTGTTTTTGCAGCTCAATATTATCGTAGCCCCCGGCATGGGATAATCGCATGTTAATGCCAAGGTGCTTGGCTTGATCCGTAACGCCGTAGTTTACAGCCAGCCAGTATGAATCCTTAATATGAGGCAGGGATACACATACCGTCCAATCCCGATCTTTGTATGGTAAGAGGGTATAGGTTTGCTGTGTTCTGGCGGCGTCGCCAGATCCATTGGCTTTAACCATGACTTGGAAGGGGTGCTGTGCATACGCGGACGTCGAGAACGCAATATGCAAGCATATGGCAGCAAGAATAACGCCATATGCAAAGATTACCCGACAAGAAATCTGAAATTCTATTTTACGAAAAAATACCACCATACGCACGGTCCCCAAAAAAGCGATCCGCCATTTCCTGATAGGTCAAAATTCGCGGAGGCCATACGACCTGTTCCTACAGACCGAGGAGGCTCCATATTTTTGCCATTTCGGAAAAGACGGAAAATACTGTCAGCCTGTCTGTCGATGCTTCGTGGAGTGCTGCAATACTGAATTGCCCGCTAGCAGGTGCTTATGGCGTCGCCGTGTGCATTGAATGTAATTGTGTGTCATATACCTGATCCCTCTTAGAATTATAATTATATTTATTAGGAAAATCATACGCGAAGTCTGGGGTCGTACGCAATTTAAAGAGTATTTCTGTCTAACTCTTTAAGAAATAATGACTTTCCCTGTGTTTCCAAAAGCTGCGCGTGAATGGTTTTAGAAGCTGAACAGCCAAAGGTTACATTTGCCTTGAGGTTTATGTGGGCAAGGCATACCATCAAGAGGCGAAATTTGTGGTTCGCACATGTTTTTTGTACTCGCATCCGGGCACATAAACGATTGGGGCAGGCTAAGTTACTTCACTGCCAATGGGCCCGGCCAAGAAGGGGGAGGCCCCACCGCACTTTTAGGGGCGTCTCAGGTCTTTGTCTGGGAGGAACAAGCCCTATGAGTGATAATCCATTTGATATCAAAGACGATGACGTTCGCGTGCTTCGTCGTGATTTTATGAAATTCGGCGCAGCGGCACTTGCTGCGTCTCCGTTCGTTGTGTCTCCGGCGCTTGCCCAAACCCCGGATAAGGTCAAAACCAAGGCGCGAATTGTAATCGCGGGAGCCGGAGCTGCAGGACTTGCCGTTGCCAATCGTCTTGTCAATCGTTTGGACGGGGCGACCTTGACCGTGATTGATAAGAAAAAACAGCATTGGTATCAGCCGGGATTTACCCTGATTGCGGCGGGTGTGGTGGATAAGGATTACTCTATCACCCGAACCGTGGATCATATGCCATCCAACGTCACTCACATCGAAGAAGCTGTTGCCGAGTTCGATCCGGCAGGAAATAAAGTTGTCACCGAATCCGGTAAGGTTGTCCCCTATGACTATTTGGTCGTGACGACGGGAATGATTTTGGACTTCGATGCGATTGAGGGCATGGACCTGACGCAGGTTGGGAAAAATGGGCTTGGTGCAGTATACGCCAGCCCGGATCATGCGGCGGCGACGTGGCAGGCCATGTCCAAATTTGCCGATGAAGGTGGTCAAGGGCTGTTCCTGCGACCGGCAACGGAAATGAAGTGCGCCGGTGCGCCATTAAAGTACACATTCCTGACCGACGATCAGCTTCGCAAACGTGGCAATCGTGGCAAGGCCAATATGGTCTATGCCGCGCATAGCAAGGCGTGGTTCAGCGTGCCGATCGTCAACGAAAAAGTCAGAATGCTGTTTGAACAGCGGGGCGTGAACTCTGTTCATAACCATATTCTGACGGGCATTGACATCGGTAAACGTGTCGCAAGATTCAGCACGCCTGAGGGTGGGGCGGAAATTCCGTATGACTTTATTAACGTCATTCCGCCCATGCGTGCGCCGAAGGCAGTTCGGCAGAGTGAACTGGCATGGAAGACCGGTGCTTTTGCAGCGGACGGTTGGACAGAGGTAAGTAAAAAAACTCTGAACCATCGGCGGTTTGAAAACGTGTATTGCGTCGGAGATATTGCCGGAGTGCCGAAGGGTAAGACTGCTGCCAGTGTAAAATGGCAGGTGCCGGTCGCTGTTGATCAGTTGGTTGCCAAGATTTCCGGTAAGCAATCCGATTTATTGTACGACGGTTATACGTCCTGTCCGCTGATCACGCGCTATGGTCGGGCGATGTTGGTGGAATTTGACTATCGAAATAACCTGACCCCATCCTTCCCCGGCGTTATCGCCCCGTTGGAAGAACTATGGATATCGTGGGTTATGAAAACCGTAGCCCTGAAACCCACATATCTTGCGATGGTGCACGGTAAGGCATAAGGAGAGAAACAATGAAAGATCTTGATCCTATGGTGTTTCTTGCCGTGTTTCAGGAAATGCTCAGCCCGGTGATGTGGTTGTTGATGATTGTCGCGATCGCAGGCTTTGCCATGTTTACCATGGTTTTGGTACGGGAAAAACGGCTGGACAGCAGCAGGTTGGTTCGGTCCGAATTGGCTGGCCTTTTGGGTGGGGCGTTGGCCTTGGTTTTTACGGCCTATGTGACCCATTCCGGCTTTACCGATGCCGGTGGTCCCATTGACTGGCTGTTGGTCGGTGTGATTTTTGGTGTGGGTTTGGTCGGGACGACCTTGATCGTCTACGCAATCATGGGATGTCGCTGCGGTTGTTTTAAATGTGACAAAAGCCCGCAATGATAGGCTTTTGATAACAATGATTATCGTAGAGATGTGCTTTTAGGTATTTTCTTCTACAAATCTTGTGCGTTTTGATTACACTCCAACGTCTACGCGCCGGGGGGGCCGGCGCAAGGACAATAAGACTGTCGGAGGACGCACAGGATGAAGAAAACTGTGACTGGAATTTTGGGTGCAGCTGCCATGGCATTAAGCGTGACAGCTGCTCCTGCTTTTGCGCAAGAGCAACTCACCCTGAAATCGGCAAAAACTACCTCTTCGTATTATATGATGATGGTGCAACTGGCCGAAATGATGAAAGTTTCCAGCAAAGGCGAAATCATCCCGACGGTTGAAGAAAGCCAAGGCTCTGTACAAAATGTGAAAGAGTCCTTTGTTCGCCCCGGTAATTTCCTGTTCACGACCCCACCAAGCCTTTTGGCTGCGGCGCGTGAAGGGAAAAAACCCTTTGCAGGCAAGCCTAAAGATACAGCACGGACATTGTTCCCGATGCCGTTCATCACAATCCATTTCGTGGTGAAAGAAGATAGCCCGATCCAATCTGTGATGGACCTGAAAGGTGCGACTTTTGTCACTGGTGGCAAGGGGACATTCTGCCAACGCACTTCTGACCGAATCTTGGAAACCCTGGGGATCGGTGACACGGTGAAAGCTGTTGATCTTGAGTTGTCGGCGGCTAATGCTGCCATGCGCAATAACAAAATTGACGGTTTTGCGACCTGTTCATCGCACCCGACACCGCAATTGGTGGAATTGGCGACCACGAACAACCTGCGAATTCTGTCGTTTACTGACGAAGAACGCAGCAAGGTTATCGGTATGAATCCGAAGTATGGTCCGTTGTCACTGCCAGCAAATACCTACAAAGGACAAACCGAGGTTGTGGAAACCATGGCCCTTCCGGTTGGTGCTTACGGTACGGATAAAATGTCTGACAAAGTCGCCTACACCATCACCAAAACCTTCTGGGAATGGAAAGGCAAGCTGGCTAAGGAAAGCTCATGGTGGTCTGGTGTGACCGAACCTCTGGTGGCGCAATTGGGTGCAAAATTACATCCCGGTGCTGCCAAATATTATGAGGAAATTGGCGTCACCATCCCGGATGAGATGAAGTAAAGGTCAGATTGTCAAAAAATGTCTAATTCGTCCAATTCGGGGCGCATGATTGCCCCGGAAGAAGGTCGGACGATCCCGGATGATGCACCTATGGCCCGTCCCCTGTCGCAGATTACGACAGGGGAATGGGTCAAGTTGCTTTTGGGGTTATCCACCGTTAGCTTCCACTTGTACCTGATTTTTGCAGGATTGATCCCGGCGTTGGTTTCGCGCCCGGTCCACTTCATGCTGGCAGTGCCGTGGATCTTCTTCATGATGCGGCCTGAATCACTGGCTATCCGGTGGTTCGGTTACGTGCTTGGTGCAACTTCGCTGGTTTCCGCAGGTTATATCGCCGTCAATCACAGCATGCTGGCGGATCAATACGGTTCGCTTGAAGGTCCGATGCAGTACGTGCTGTCCGGTGTGATCTTGCTGGGTGTTCTGGAAATGGCACGCCGTTCGGTGAAAATTGTTTTGCCGACCATTGCGACTATTGCTCTTGCCTATGGCTTTTGGGGGCATTTGATTCCCGGTACATTTAGTCATGGGGAATTGCCCTTTGGCTACTTCCTTGGCACGCTTGTGATTGCAGAAGGTGGTGTCTGGAGCGGGATGACGGATATCTCTGCACAGACCATTGCGCCGTTTGTGATCTTGGGCGCGTTTATTTCCGCCGGGTCTGCCGGGACTGGGTTTATGGCCCTTGCTGTGCAGTTGGCTGGACGTTTCCGGGCCGGTGCTGCCAAGGTTGCCGTCTTGTCCAGTGCTATGTACGGCACGATTTCCGGTGTGGCGGCTGCGAATACGGCCTCTACCGGAATGGTGACTATCCCGGCGATGAAACGCTTGGGATATCCCCCGGCGATGGCTGCTGCTGTCGAAGCTGTTGCATCCACAGGGGGGCAGATCATGCCGCCGCTGATGGGGGCAGGTATCTTCGTGATGGCGGAGCTATTGCGCACTGATTACATGGAAATTATGGTGGCAGCAACGCCCCCGGCGATGTTGTTCTTCTTTACCGTTTGGTTCGGTGTGCATCTGTTTGCAATTCGCTGGAACCTAAGCGGCATGAAGCGTGAAGACCTACCGGGTTGGAGTATCGTTGGGCGGACATTCCCGTTCTTCGCCGTGCCGTTTTCCCTGCTGATCTACATGCTGGCCTTTACGCCTTATACCGCGCCGTATGCGGCTGCCTTGGCAACATTGGTCACGGCATTGCTATTGCTGGTGGATGATCTGGGTAAGATCGAATTCCGGCGTTGGTTGCATCGTTTGTGGTCGGGCTGTGTCAATTCCGGGCAGCAGGTTGCTGGGATTGCCGCCATTATCATCTGTGCCAGCTTGATTGTCGGTGTATTCAATATGACTGGGGTCGGGGTTAAGATTACCTCCCTGATTATGTCCGTATCCGGCGGTAATCTTTGGGCGGCACTGGTCTTGACCGGGATTGCAGGCTTGATCCTTGGCATGGAGTTGCCGACGACGGCGGCCTACATCATCACTGTGGCTGTTGCTGGTCCGGCGTTGATGGAGCTTGGCCTGCCTGAACTGTATGCGCACTTGTTTGTGTTCTGGTATGCCCTGTTGTGCACCATTACACCGCCAGTTTGTGGCAACGTGTTTATTGCGGCAGGACTTGCACAGACTGCGTGGCTGCCGGTGGCTTGGCGTTCCATGCAATTGGGCATTGGCCTGTTCATTTTGCCGCTGGGCTTTGTTGCCAACCCGTCCATGTTGTCATTGGCAACCAACCCAGGTGTGGCTTTGCTTGCTAGCCTTAAGGTTGGTGCAGGCGTTTGGATGATCTCCTATGCCGCAATCAATCCAATTGGGCGTTGGTGGGTACCATTTGCTGGTTTGGCTGGCGGATGGGTGACCATATTCACATTCGGGTTCTAATCCTCTGAATAACGCCGCATTTTGCGGCGTTATTTTTTTGATATGCTCTTGCAATTTCCCATAGCCACACCCCAAACTAGGGGAGCATTTACCAGATTTCCAAGTTGTGAAAGATCATCTTTATGCCGCATGCCTCCCCTCTGATTACGACTTTGGTCGTTGGTTTTGGTCTTGCCTTTATTTTCGGGGCGTTGGCAGCACGAATGAAAATTTCCCCATTGTTGGGGTACCTGTTGGCTGGTGTCGTGGTCGGACCATATACGCCCGGTTTTGTCGCCAATCAGGCCATGGCGCAGGAATTGGCGGAAATTGGCGTGATTTTGCTGATGTTCGGCGTCGGCCTGCATTTTTCGTGGAAAGACCTGTTGCAGGTTGCGCGGGTATCTGTCCCCGGAGCTTTGGCGCAGATGGTTGGGGCAACAATTCTTGGCACATTGCTGGCACTGGCAATGGGGTGGAATGTTGGGCAAGGCATCGTCTTTGGCCTGTGCCTGTCTGTCGCCAGTACGGTCGTATTGCTGCGGACGCTGCAGGAACAGCACGCAATGGAGAGTGAGCGGGGTCGCATCTCCGTTGGCTGGTTGGTGGTGGAAGACATCGCCATGGTGCTTGTGCTGGTGTTGTTGCCGGTTTTTTCATCCAGTTTGGGTGGTATTCAGCAGTTTACGGCAGGGGATTGGCTGTCCGGGACGTTGGATCTTGGCTTTGCAGGAACCATTGCCCTGACCTTGGCTAAGGTTGCTGCCTTTGTTGTGTTGATGATGGTGTTTGGTCGGCGCGCCATCCCGTGGCTGCTGCATGAGGTCGCGCATATGGGCTCGCGTGAGCTGTTCCGCCTCTCTGTGCTGGCGGTGGCCCTGTGTGTTGCGTTTGCCGCCGCCATGCTGTTCGGGGTGTCGCTGGCATTGGGTGCCTTCTTTGCCGGGATGGTGTTAAGTGAATCCACACTTAGCCAACGGGCGGCAGAGGAAACCTTGCCGTTGCGGGATGCTTTTGCCGTGCTGTTCTTTGTTTCCGTTGGCATGCTGTTTGATCCCATGAGCATTCTGCGTGATCCCGGCCCTGTATTCGGCGTGTTGGCAATCATCATGCTCGGCAATACGGCGGTGGCATATTTTGTTGTCTCTCGGTTGGGCTATTCACCAATGTTGGCGGTGTTGTTGGCTGCAGGTGTTGGGCAAATCGGGGAATTTTCGTTTATCTTGGTGGAGTTGGCGGGGCGGCTGGAGATTCTGCCGCAACGGGCCCACGATCTGGTTCTTGGTGGTGCAATCCTATCAATTCTATTGAATCCGGTTGCGTTCTTTGTTGCGGAACAATTCCGCCCTCGATTTAAGGATGTAGGGGAGCCTCCCGTTGCCGTGCCCACGGATGCGACTGCGGTCTCCTTGGATGACGATGAAGAGGTCATGCCGGGTGAACCCATGCAGCGGGAGCCAATCCCTCGTACGGCGTTGGAAGGGCACGTTGTGGTGGTCGGTGGTGGTGTCGTCGGCAGCTTTGTTGCCGAGGAATTGAAGTCGGCGGTGCGTCCATTCTTACTAATCGAGGAATCCGATACTTTGACCGAACGGCAACGCCGGGAAGGTGTGGAAGTTCTGTTCGGGAATGCGGCGGATAGCGAGGTTCTGGAGGCTGCAAATCTGGAACAAGCCCGGCAGTTGGTGGTTACCATTCCACAGGCATTCGAAGCCGGGCAAGTGGTGCGACAGGCACGTACTGCCAATCCGGATTTGGAAATTGTTGCCCGTGCCTATTCCGATGCGGAGGCAACCTACCTGACCGATATGGGGGCTAACATGGTGGTGATGGGCACGTATGAGGTCGCCAAAGCCATTGTTAAACAACTGTCGGATTCGGCGGCGGTGAATATGCAGGAAGAAATGGAAGACTTCGGCGCGTATATCTGATGATTGCGCCCCGAAATGTCTAATCTTGGAAGCCGTGGATCATGGCTTCCATTTGGCGGCGTTCCCGTTTGCTGGGGCGTCCGCTGCCCGGCGGCCTTTTGGCGACGGGGCGATCTTCATAAGGTTTCAGGCGATCCGGTGGTGTTGGCTCATCATAAAGGGCCTGAGCCTCTGGTGCTGGGCCGCGTCGCTCACCGAACGCAACAACCGTCACCGTCCGCCGCACAGTGCCAAGGACCATTTCAATGGTATCGCCAATTTTGACTTTCTGGTGACCGCGTCGTACGGAAATGCCGTTAACCTTGACGTGGCCCGAAGCACACAGGCTTTGGGCCAACGTCCGGGTTTTGGCAAAACGGGCGAACCATAGCCATTTGTCCAAACGTGGGGCTTCCACGGTCTGGGACATGGCTTAGGATTTGCCCCAGTTCTTCAGCACAGCGAACGGAGAATCCGGGTCGATTTCTTTCGGTTTCTCGTCACGCTTCGGTGCGGGCTTGCCACCTTTGCCTTTGTGGGGCGGTTTGCCGCCTTTGCCCTTGTGCGGGCCTTTGCCACGTTTTTGCGCCGGAGCATCGCCATCGGCTTGCGGGCGTTTCGGGTTGAAACGTTTACGCGGAGCTTTCTTCGGCTGTACGGCCAAGCCTTCGTTGGCATCGGTCACGCGGTAGCCCAAGGTTTGCAAAATAGCGATGGTGTCATCGGCACCGACGCCCAACAGGGACATCAAAGCCGGTGGCATAATTTTCGCGCCTTGCGGTGCGGCCGGTTTTTCCGGCTCGGCAGAGGCATCGGCCTTCGGTTCAGCCGCAGCTTCAGTCGGTTTGTCTTCGACCGGGGCTTCAACCGTTTCAGCCGGGGCCGTTTCGGTTTCTGTCGCCGGGGCTTCTACTGCTTCGGCGGATTCTGCGGCAGCTTCGGCTTCTTCCTTCGGTTTGTTCGGGGCGGAGTCGACCTTGGTCGCCAGTGCCTCATCCCGCAGGAAACGACGAACCTCAGCAGAGAACCGTTCCAGCATATCAACACGGCAGGCGCGGCGGTTAAAGACGCGGTAGCCTTGCAGTTCAACCCATTCTTCGGCAACGCCTTCCGCCAACGGGAAGGACACCTGACCAGGGGTCAGCGGTGAATGGGTTTTGACGAATGCGGCGATGTCATCGACCTTGCGGTCAATGGCGGTCAGGATCAGCAAAAGTTTTTGTGCTGCGGGTTTCAGCATTTCCGGCAGGTAAATGGTTTCAACCCCGAAACGGACCCCAACCTTACCAAGGCTTTTGCGGTCGTCATCGGTCAGCTGTGACAAATCCTGTGCCAAGGAAGCACGGCGCATAGTGCCGCCAGCCTCAACAATGCGGAAGGCCACGCCACGCGGCAGGCCGGTCAGCTCGGCTTCTTGCAGGGCGAATAGCGGACGCAAGACGGAATGCATGTGGGCTTCGACCCAGCTTTGCACACGGGTGCGGATCAAATCCAGTGACGCAGCTTCCAAAAGATCATTGGCCAAGGCCTCTGTCTTTGGTTTCAGGCGTTCCGATCCGGCAGACAGGCGGGCGACGGTTGCACCGTGCCATGCCACTTCTCCCGCGTCATTGACGCTGAATGTCTCGTCCGGTGCAACGGACAGAGCCTGTGCACGGGTTGCCAGTTCACCGCGCAGAGCCTGTGATGCTGCTGCTGCGATAACTTTCTCGGCCTGATCCGAGGCACCCTCGGTATCTGCGATGAACCCAAGTCCTTCCAAACGCCCAATGCGTTGGCCTTCGATGTGAACGTCCCCGTTCGGCGTAACGGTAGCTTCCAACTTGCTCTGCCCCTTTAAACGACTCAGTAGAACGGCTGTGCGCCGATCTACGAACTTTTGCGTCAGACGATCATGTAACGCATCTGATAGCCTGTCTTCAATCACTCTTGTACGGTCTTGCCAATGATTTTTATCCAAAACCCATCCTGCATGATTTGCAACCGTAGTCCAAACCCGTATTTGCGCAATCCGTTGGGATAGGTGGGCGATGTCGCCATCGACGCGATCGATACGTTCCAAGTGATGATTCAGGAAACTATCGGGTATCACGCCTGTGTCGCTGGTCAAGTAAAGAAATAGCCTATGCAGCAATCTTGCGTGCGCTTCGGGCAAAATTTTCTGAAAATCCGGGATTTGACAGATTTCCCACAGCATTTTGACCGTGTCCGGGTGGGCCGCGCGTTGACGCACGGACGGGATTCGCGCAAGGGATTCGAGGGCAATAACATCATCTGCCCGCCGTTCGCGCAAAAACTCCGCACCGGGCGGCGGCACCAGCAGACTTTTCAACAGTGCATCGACGGATGAAAATCGCAGTTTACGGTTACGCCAGTACAGTGCGCGCACGGGTTGAAAGTCATGGTTCTCCACACGCTCAATTGTCTCAGCGGTGAAGCTTCCCCCCGAATCGACAGTCAAGCCAAAGGTGCCATCATTCATATGGCGTCCGGCGCGTCCGGCAATTTGTCCGACCTCTGACGGCAACAAACGGCGTGGTGCGGCCCCATCATATTTGATGGTTTGGGCAAACGCCACGTGGTCAATGTCCATGTTCAGCCCCATGCCGATGGCATCGGTCGCGACAAGGAAATCCACTTCGCCGGACTGGTACATTTCAACCTGTGCATTGCGAGTGCGTGGGCTGAGTGCGCCCAGAACCACAGCCGCACCGCCACGGTGTCGCCGGACCTGATCGGCAATGGCATAAACATCCTGAGCCGAAAATGCGACCACAGCAGATCGACGGGGAAGGCGATTGATTTTTTTGACCCCGGCGAAACGCAATTCGGACATGCGCGGGCGGCTTTGGATTTCAATTCCCGGGATTAGGGAAATGATCAGGCCGCGAACCGTATCTGCCCCCAGAAACAGGGTTTCATTCATGCCCCGTGCGTACAGCAAGCGGTCCGTAAAGACATGCCCACGATCTGGGTCGGCACACATCTGAATTTCATCGATCGCCATGAAATCCACAATACGGTCCAGCGGCATGGCTTCGACCGTGCAAATAAAATAGCGGGGGTTGGGCGGAATGATTTTTTCTTCGCCGGTGACCAATGCGACCTGTGCTTTGCCACGGGCCTTGACCACACGGTCATAGTTCTCCCGCGCCAATAGCCGCAGGGGAAAACCGATCATGCCGGTACGATGGGCCAGCATACGCTCGATAGCGTAGTGGGTTTTGCCGGTGTTGGTGGGGCCGAGAATCGCGGCCACACGCGCGTTTTGGTCATACATAGTCATAGTGGCCCGCACACTGCGGTTTTCCGCCCCCGTTGTCCAGTCATTCTTTCTGTGGACGGTCACACATTGAAAAGAAAGACGGCTTTTTGAGAAAAGCCTGACAAAAACTTTGGCATGTTCGATGGCGTAAGCGTCACTGCCTCACCGCTACCTTGAGTGATGCGGACATATCAAGCGGCAATTCAGGCGGGTTTAGTGTTCAGCTTTCAGGGAAATAAACACAACCATTGTGAAAAGAAAACAGAAGCAGCACAAAGAGTCGCACAGGCACTTGTAGGTAAGAAACCGACCATAAAAAAAAGCCTACGTCGTCAATCATTCCAAGGAGCGTGATATGCTTGACGTTGGTCCACAATGGCATCTCTACTTCTACACCGACCACGCACCGCCGTTACCGCAAAAGCCATAGGACCTGACCCTAGATCAGGTTGCGTTTGGCTTTACCATCGGGGATCAGGCACATCAGGGCTGGGACCACCAAAAGCGTCATAATCATCGACAGCAACAAACCGCCCAGAACCACGGCACCAAGCCCACGATAAAGTTCCGACCCCGCACCGGGGAACAGCACCAATGGAGCCATGCCAAACAGGCTGGTGAGGGTGGACATGAAAATCGGGCGCAGACGGGCGCGGGTGGCTTCTCGCACCGCCACCACCATGCTTAGACCTTCTTGGCGGTGATTATAAAGGGATTGGTGGACCAGCAAGATTGCATTGTTGACCACAATCCCGATCAAGATGACGAAACCAAGTGCCGTGAGCAAATCCAGCGGCGTGTGGATGAACAGATTCAAAATGCCTAGGCTGGCCATGCCTCCGGCAAAGGCAATGGGCAAGGTGACCATAATCATCAGCGGATAGCGCAGGCTTCCGAATAGGGCCGCCATCAACAAAAAGACAATGCAGGCCGCCAGAGCCAACTGCCACAGCAATTCGGTCCAGATGGTGTCCAGTTTCCCGGCAACACCACTGATGCCCACGTTAACATTTTTGGGAATGCCTGCTTCCAGCACTGGCGCAATAACTTCTTGTTCAAGCCGCTCAATAGTTTCCTGTAGTGGGACATTCGCGGGCGGACGAATTTGTAATGAGAAAGTCCGCAAGCCATCCACATGCTGGATTTGTGCCGGACCTTCGGTAATTTCGATATTTGCCAGACTGCGGGCCGGAACGATGGTGCCATCCGCCGTAACCACAGGCAAATTATCAATATCTTGAGTGGCAGAGGCCAAGGCATCGGGGGCTTTCAGCGTCAGGTCCACGCGGTCATTGCCGATGGTTAGCTCTGATACCTGCATACCGTCGTTAAAGACATCGATGCTGTAGGCAAAGTCTCGGGCCGATACCCCGGCGTCGCGCAATCGCACAGGATCAGGGTGAAGGCGGATTTCCGGTGTGCCGAGTTCAAGTCCGGGGCGTGGCTGCAATTGATATCCGTCCCGCCGTGGGAATACGTCCCCAATTTTGGCGGCAAGGGTTCGTGCCACATCAGCCAACGTTGCCAGATCATCGCCGGAGATATTGACAAGAATGGCCCGTGCTCCGCCGCCATGACGCCTGAACAAGGATGGCTGGCTCATGAAGCCATAGGTTCCCGGTTCATCAAAAATCGGTTTCCGCATCACCGGAATCAATTCGGCGACCCGTGATGGATCAACGGATGTGGCGATGACTTCGATATAGCCGCTGCCAAAGGCCCGGAATGAAAAATGTTCTATTTTCGGAGGCTGTCCGGGGAGAGAGTCCGGCCCGGTATTTTTAGCCCACAGCGGTCGCACCGCATTTTCAATCCGATCTGCAATTTGCATGACCATGTCTAGATTATATCCGGGCGGTGGTCGCACGGCACCAAAGGCCATGTTTCGGTTGCCTTCGGGAAGGTATTCCAGTTTCGGCGTTAGGGTTGCGGTCAAGGCAATGGATGAACAGGCAACGATACCGACAGTCAGTATGGCGGTACGACGCTTGGCAGTGATGATGGCGATCAGGTGCATAAGCCCATTTTGGATTGCGCCCGCCATCGGCCCCAATACGGGTAACGGCGGGAGGGACGAGCTCTCCCGGCGTTTGCCAAGAATACGTCGCGCCAGCACGGGAATGACTGTAATTGCCACCAACATGGACAAACAAACGGAAACCACAACTGCGACGGCGATATCGCGAAATAGCTGACCGACTTCATCTTTCATCAACAGCAAAGGGATGAACACGACAACCGTAGTCAGGGAGGAAACCAGCACAGCTTCCCAAACTTGCCGGGCCCCGACCTCTGCGGCACGTGCGCGTGACATGCCAAGCTCCCGGTGGCGGAAAATGTTCTCCAGCACTACGATTGCGGCATCCACGACCATGCCGACGGCAAAAGCCAATCCGGCAAGAGAGATTACGTTTAATGAGCGCCCCAGCAAGGACATGCCAAGGAATGTCCCGATAATGGAAATCGGAATGGATAGGGAAACGATCAAGGTTGCCCGGCCCGATCGCAAGAACGCCAGCAGAATCAGGGCCGCCAATGCCCCACCCACGTAGACGTTTTGCAGGACAAGGTCGATGGCATTACGCACGTAATCGGTCTGGTCATAGATAATGCCGAGATGTACGCCTTCTTTCTTCAATATGGTCGCGTTCAGTTTGTCAATTTCTTGCCGAACCCGTTCCATGGTGTCCATGACATTGGTGCGGCTTTCCGCCAGAACCGACATAGACATGGCGGGTTGACCAAGGCTGCGCAGAACCATGCGGCTGTCTTCGTAGCCGAATTTCACGTTGGCAATGTCACCGACGGTGATGCGGGCAGATTGCAAGCCAAAAGCATTGCGTTCACTACGCAACAGGACCGATGTGACCCGGTCTACTGTGTTGAGGTCTCCGTCAATGCGGACCAGATAGCGGCGTTTGCCTTCATTGACGAACCCGGCACTGGTGGAAATGTTGGCGTTGCGCAGGGCTGAAATCACATCCGATACTGAAAGCCGATACATAGCCAATTGCACCGGATCAATTTCGATCTGAAGCTGACGCTCGCCGGTGCCATAAACCCTGACCAATGCCACACCCGGAACCCGTTCCAATGTATTGGCAATACGGTTGTCAGCCAAATCGCCGTATGATGTCATTGGGCGGTCATTGCCGGGTAAACGCTCCAATACCAATGAGGCAATGGGGGTGTCTTCGGACCCGGCGGTGTCAAGGCGCGGTTCCTTGGCCTCATCGGGGTAGCTGCTGATTTGATTGAGGCGGTTGGATACGTCAAGCATGGCATCCGCCATGTTGGTTTCCAGCCCGAATTCCAAGGTGATGGAGGCTCCGCCACGGCGGGCAGCGGAGGTCATGTCCTGTAGGCCATCGACCCCTTTCAGGGCGTTTTCCTGTTGGGTAATGATTTCCCGTTCCACATCCGCTGGGGCGGCGCCGGGCCAGTTGGTACGTACGGTAATGACCGGGCGTTCCACATCAGGGGTTAACTGTACAGGAATGGAGGTTAAGCTGACGCCGCCGAACAGCATGGCGGCAAGGACAAGGGCCAAAACCACCACCGGGTGACGGAGCGATGCGCGTACCAGATTCATGGCGCCACCGTATAGCTTAATGCCGCACCATCCTGCAGGCGTTCATTGCCACGGATAACCGCCAAATCTCCGGCTTTCAGCCCGGCATTCACAACAAAGCGATTGCCGATGGTTGCGCCAAGGGAGACAGGTCGGGCCTGTGCCCCTTTATCAGTGGCGACCATGACAACCGGGCTGCCATTGCGCTGAATAACAGCATCTTTTGCGACTGTCAGGTATGGCTTGCTGGAGCCAGTGGGAAAGTCGATGGTTACGACACGATTGACCGCAAGCGGGACGTGCTGTTGCAGTTTGCCAAGTGAAAACCGAACGGTGCGGGTGCGGGTACGGGGATTTTCGCGCGGCAATACGGCACGAATATGGGCAGTTTGGGAATGGGTGGTTGAAATGCGTGCTGCGACCTCAAGCCCGATGACGTGGGAATGGCCCAGATAATCGGCGGGAACCTCGGCTTCCAGTTCAATGGCTCCACGGTCCAGCAAAGTCACGATACCATCACCGACTTTGACGTAGGCACCGGCAGAGACTGCCCGCTCCAGTACAACAGCGTCATAGGGGGACCGGATTACGGCGCGGTCGAGGTTGCGCACAGCTAATTTTTGATTGGCAAGGGCGACGTTCCTTTGTGCGGCAGCGGCCTGTGCTGCGGCTTTGGCATAATCCGTTGCGTCGTGTTGATCTTCATAACGGGATTTGGTGAATGCGGCGGAGGCCTTCAGTTTTTCCAGACGTTCCAGTTTATGGTGTTCCGTGCGCTCTGTTGCCCGAGCTTGCTGCATTTCCGAAGTCCGCAGGGAGGCTTCTGCCTGTGCAATGTCCGCTTTTAATTGCAGAGGAACAGGGTCCAGTTCCGCAATGATATCATTGGCCTTGATTACATCGCCGACCCGAACATGGACAGACTGCACAATGCCAGCAACATCGGTGGCGATTGGTCCGCTGCGCAATGGCACAACCTGTCCCAGTATGGGGCGGGTTTCTGCCGATGCTACGGTTTTCACCGGGTCGACCACAACCGATACGGTCCGGGGGGATTTGGCAAAGGTAAGGGCAGGGGTTAGGGCAAGCCCAATGCCAAAACAAAGGGCAGACAAACGCAAACGGGACATGGGCTGGCTCATGACTTAGGGAAACGGGTATGAGCGTTATAATGTAACCGTACGTATGTGTTCAACAGGAAAACATGTCTGCGGCATCATTGAGATGCCGCAGCGCGAAGGTAGGTCAGGCGGTCTTTCGCCGCCGGGTGAGAGGCAGTCCATCCGGTTTCCTGTGACTTGGCTTTGGCCTCACAGGTTTGGCGTTCCTCCTCCGTCAATTTGGTGCAGTCCATGATTGTAAGGGATTCAATGGCTTGCAGCATAAGTGACGGTGACATGGCGCTGGTTTTCAGGATTTCAATGCCGAACATGTCCGCCTCTTGTTCGAATTTTCGGCTGTTCTGGAAACCCCAAACGTTGATGACCGTGGCGGTCAATTCCTCCAAAATGCTGTCGTCCACGCCGAGGACAACCGATGCCATGAAAGCCGCCCCGGCGATGGTGAAAACTTGTTGCAGGGCGTGGTGTTTTTCAACGTGTGCCATTTCGTGCGCGATGACCGCGAGAATAACATCATCGGATTTCAGGCCGTTGACCAGATCATCGGTTAAGACAATTGGCCCACCGGGCAGAGCCAGCGCATTGGCACCGAACATGGGGCTTTTGTGGAAAAGAATGGCGGGCACAGGGTCCAGATTGGCATTGCGGGCCAAGACTTGCGCACGTTGCCGCAGGGTTTCCTGTCGTTCCGGTGCAATGGTGCTGTCCTCGAAATCAAAAGATTTCAAGGTGTCATAGGTATGTTGACCGATCATTTGTTCGACTGGGTCGGGAACAGCTAAGGCCAAGCCATGGGCAATAACCGGGATCGAAAAACGCAGGCCTATGACCAACAAAACCAAGCCGATGGCAAAGCCAAGGGCTTTCATGGCAGAAAAATCCTCCAGCCATTGGATGCGACGCTGCCTTTTGGTGGTGAACAGGTTGCGGACTTCGGTAGAGGGCGGTGCATCAGGATGGAAGTAGTAACCATTGTGAAAATGGAAATCTCCCGAATCTTGCATGTCCTCCAGCACCAAATTCGGTATGGACGAACCGTCTTCCAAGGCAATGGAGATTGTGGGAGGCATGGCCTCCGTCACAACAATCGTCAACTGGGCAGCTTGGCTTTGGGACGACAGGGGCAGAAAAAACTGCCCCTGTAAGTGATGGGTGGAATTCATACCTAAATTCCGATCTCAATACCGTCAAGATCAGCAAATTCTTCGCCAAAGGCACCCATGGCAGCAGTTTGCTCATCAACAAAGGTCGCGCTGTCTTTCAGGTTAATGCTGGTATTGTCAGATAGGTATTTATAGCGTCGAACCATGGCCCATGGGATCAACAGACCAAGGGAGAAGACGATGGCAAACGCATTGCTAAGCTCGATCCACAACCATTGGAAAGGCTTCATGGAGGAATTGAATTCCGCAGCGGTGCCAAGCGTCATGTTGCGCAACAGGATGTTACGGCAAATTGCCCCGTAAATGATTTGGGTCAGGAAGAAAAAGACGACCAAACAAATCGGAATCAATTGATACTGCATGGGATTGCCATAGGGCCCCTGCATGGCATAGGGATTTTGGATGGTCGATAAACCGAACCACAGCGCAAGGGCAACGATGGCAGGCAATACTGCCCCAACAAAAAAGCCCTTATAATAGTCGGATAGTTTGGTGTTGGTGACAAAGCGTTCAACGCCAAAGCTGTGCCCTTCAGCATAATAACGGTAATAGTTCCGGGCAACCCATGGCACCAGCAAGCCAAGGGATAGAACGGAAATCATCGGAGCTAACAAAAAGTACACTAAGCTGCGCAGGTACGTACCATGCCAATTCAGACGGACATTACGCCATGATGTCATTCGGGCTGAAAACCGAAGGGAACGGTTGATAATCCACGGAGCCGCAACAAGAAAGGCCAAGGAAAAGAGAATAGCCGTAATTGGAATCATCGTGGTGATGATGCTGTAAACGACAAGAATGACGATGGCGACAATTCGTCCCTTCAGCAACTGCATGCCAGTGGCATGATAATTCAAAGAGAAGTTCTCAATGAATGTGTTGTTATAGAAGTATTTCATGCGCCGGACTTTTGCCCACGTAGAGTAAATACCCAAGGTGATGATGGACAGAAACAGGTTGGAAACCCAGATGCCAAAGAATTCCTTGCCGGTGCCGTTGAAGTTGATGTTT
>JAALLQ010000070.1_pt1 | contig 34505 bp, 26 predicted proteins | sample 7245921 | NCBI WGS metagenome assembly JAALLQ01 (sample SAMN13049200, study PRJNA578106) | oil field metagenome | isolation source: filtered produced water from oil reservoir B7 | place: USA:offshore Texas | collected 2016 | reverse complement strand
GCGGTCATGGTTTCAGATGACCGCCAATCGGCGAGCCAAATCAGACCGTAAACCAAGGTTATGGCGACAAGTCCCTGACAAAATGCAGCGGCAACGGCGATGGTGATTCCTCGGCGAATGTGCTCACGATTGGTCAATAAATAGGTGCTGATGACCGCCTTGCCGTGTCCCGGTCCGGCGGCATGGAATACGCCGTAAACAAAGCTCATACAGATCAGCCAAAGACCTGCCTCAACGGTAGAACCGGATTTAAGGTCGCGCAGGGTTGTGATCATGTCCTGTCGAAACAGTTTTTGCTGTGCAAAAAACCATGTGGTCAAATTCCCCCACGTATCCGGGAGGTGAGGAAATAGCTTGAAAAGCACGAAAGCCGCAAAAAGGAACAGCCCGCAAGTGATGGCAATGTGCCCAAAACGTTTTAAGGGCATGACAGACGTACCCTTTCTGCGAAGACTTCCCCAAGGTTGTCGTCGGCCTGATCAGTCTGTCCAAGATTTGCGGCGCGGACCACATCGTCAATATCCGGTGTGGGCTTTATCAGTTTAACGGCGCAGGTCTTCGGCGCGTTCTTAAGGGTAATCGCATCTTTATCTTCAATGTGAAGGACTTCGATGTAATAGGTCGGATCATAGATTCTATATGAAAAATGTTCTGGCGGAACCGGATGTTCAAGCAGGGCTGAGAAGATCAAAGAAAATCTGTGATCCTCGGTCAGGCTGGCTTTGACGTTGGCAACGTCGGCTATGGCTATGGCCTGATTATTGTGGGTAATTTGGGTGAAAAAGGAATAAGGCCGCAGATTCTGCATAACTTTCTGGGCCATTGCGTGGAACCCTGCGGGCGTTAGGGGATCAGCGATATCCTCGCTAAGGCCGTCGAGGACAAAAGTGGTATAGCCCTCATCCAGTAACCAGTTGACCTGAATGGATGTGATCTCGCCGTCCGCGTTGAAAACCACTTGCGACTGCACATCGATCCATGCATGTGGGTGCGCATACGCCGGAAGTTTAAAGCCAATGACTGCGCAGATGGCAATTCCCAAGGTTCGAAGTATTGCTCGCATAAGGATTCAGCTTACCCACTTGTGACCTGTTCTCAGTCTTACCAATATTCTGGTTTGTTAAGGGCGTCAACGCAGCGTGACGGCCCGGCAAGTGGTGATCGTGTGGGTATCCAACAATGAAAACGCTGCAATAGCTGAACGGTTAAGCGACGTCAGGATGTTTTGTTGCCCTTTGAACAAGGGATAGGAGTTCATTCCGGGTGCGTGGAATGTTCGTGGACAACCCGCGCTGTACAAATTCCTGCCCCAGTTCAGCGATTAACGGTGGTTTCAGGCCAATTTCGTCCAAACGGTGTTTGTCGAGTAAGACTTCCGCCGTTGGCCCCTGATGTAAGACTTGTCCATCCTTAAACAAAGCCACTTCATCGGACCATGCCCACGCAAAATCAATATTGTGGGTGGAGAAGACAAGGGATGTTCCGCGCTTATAAAGCGTATCAAGGGCGAGTAGAAGACGCTCTTCCCCGGAGGGGTCAAGCCCTGCCGTGGGCTCGTCAAGAATCAAAACATCCGGGTGCATTGCCATGATCCCGGCAATAGCGACGCGTTTTTTCTGACCGAAACTCAGCATATGTGTGGGGCGGTTGATTACATGACCGATATTTAAGGCGGCAATTGCCTCGTCAACCCGACTTCGGACTTCATCTTCAGGCAGGCCAAGATTCATTGGGCCAAATGAAATGTCCTGTCGCACGCTGGCCGAGAACAGTTGGTCATCAGCTTCCTGAAGTACCAGTCCCACTTTGCTCCGCCATTCACGCAATGCGCTGCGGCTATAGCCGCCCGGCTTTCCATTTAGGGTAATGCTGCCTGTTTTGGGCTGTAATGTGCCGTTCAGGTGCAAGAGTAAGGTGGTTTTTCCCGCACCATTAGGGCCAAGAATGGCAAGCCGCTGTCCCTTTTTGATGCTGAGGTTGAGTGACTTAAGCGCAGGGATATCCCCCGGATAGTCAAAGCAAATATTGTGGGCCGCCAAAATGGGATTAGACATGGATAACGGCCTCTACATAAAGACTGAACATAAGGACACCAGCAAGGCACAGCAGGATGAAAAGACACCGAATTGGGGACGCGGGGTTTCTGTCCTCTGACAATACAGGCAAGTTGCCTTCGAACCCACGGGCAGATAGCCCAACTTCCAGATGTTTGGCCCGTTCCATGGAACGCTGGAACAATGCCGCCGCCAATTGCCCCAATGAATGGAGGCCCTGTTTCCAATTGCTGTAACCAAGGCGGGCTGCTTGGGCCTGATATCCGTTCGCGGCAGTTTCCGCAAATACGAAAATCAGGCGGTAGGTTAGCAAAATGATTTCAACAAGGAAGGCGGGGAGCCCAAGTCGCCTGAGGACGGGCACAATGGCGTGGACCGGTGTCGTGAGCGCCAGTAGAACAAGGCATGCCGTCGCCCCAGCCGCACGGGCAACCAGAGCCAAAGCAACCGGGATTTGGTCAGGACGCCAGCCAATCGTGAAGCCGTTTGAAAAATCGACAGAAATCAGAAGCATGGGGGTGCTGGCAATCAGAAAGCCAATCGGCAGCAGTAAAATCGAAAAATACAGCTTTGGCAGAATCCGAGCGGAGCCAAGTGCCAGCCCCATGTACAAAACAAGAATGATCGGCCCGATAATTAGGGGCGGCCCCCCAAGGCACGCGACCAATCCCCCAAGGGATATCAGGAGTTTTTCTCCGGTCGGGCGCTGTGACCAGCGGCTTGAGTGGGCAATGCGGTCGATCAGATGCAAAGTGGGACTCTAACGTAACTGGATATGAAAAAACAAACATCCGCCCCTCCTGAAAAGGCAAGAGGGGCGGAACTGAAGTTCAGTAGTCTTGGATATTAGTCTTCCTTGCGGCGGCGGGCAAGTGCGGCACCACGGCGGAGACCGATGTAATAGGCAAGGATACCTGCGCCGAGTGCGGCCTGCATGGAGAACAGCATGGATTCAATCTCACCGCTCGGCGGTTCCCAGAACGAGGAGAACCAAGGCACATAATCCGGTGCAATTTCGGTAATGACACCCTCTGCTTGTCCATCTGCGCCGCCAAATGGCTCTTCATCGCCTTCCGGCAGCGGCATTGCCAGTGGGATAATGATAATCAGGGCAACCAGAGACAACAGAAAGACATTATTGCGTAAGAGGCTCATGCGTCGGCTCCTTTCAGGATGTTCAGGCTGCGGAGTTCTCCTTGGCTGTATTTCGTCAGGATATTGATGACGACAACAGTCAACAGACCTTCTGCAATCGCAAGCGGGATTTGTGTTAAGGCAAAGATGCTCATGAATTTGCTGAGAGAGCCGATCAACCCACCGGCAGGATCAGGAAAAGCGATGGCAAGCTGTAAGGATGTGACGCAGTACGTTGCCAAATTGCCAAGGGATGCGGCAAGAAATACTGCCAATTGCAGGCTGCCGTTACTGCCGCGGATCATTTTATAGATGCCGTATGAAACAAATGGTCCGACGATCCCCATGGAAAATACATTGGCACCCAAAGTGGTGATGCCGCCATGGGCCAAAAGCAAGGATTGGAAAAGCAGGACAATCGTACCCATCACCGCCATGACCGACGGCCCAAACAGCACAGCACCCAATCCGGTGCCGGTCGGGTGAGAACAGCTGCCCGTTACCGAAGGCATTTTCAACGCGGACAAGACAAAGGCAAAGGCACCACTGGATGCCAACAACAGTTTGGCGTTCGGGTGTTCTTCGGTGATTTTCTTGATGCGCCATGCTCCATAGACAACAAACGGTGCTGACGCAGCGGCCCATGCCGCGCAATGCGTTGCAGGTAAAAAGCCTTCCATAATGTGCATAGTGGCTGCCTCTGTTGTGTCGCGTAATGAAGGGGTAGAATGCTATATAATAACCCCATAATGAGTAAGGACTTTTAGTTATGTTATTTAGGTTCTGTCAATATCTTTGTTATTACGTTGCGGACGACGAGAGGACGTCGCCAAAAAGGCCTTGGAAAGCAGTCAATTAAACATAAGTCAAATTATAAGCGGGATTTCGCTGTTGCTGTCTGCCCGCTGCATTTCGACACAATATAGATGCCGGATTCCGCTCTTAATCAGGTAATCGGCACTCTCAACCCCCATGCAACAACCAGTTTTCCCGCCTGTGATTGGTCACGCCTTACCAATATTCTGGTCTGTTGAGGGCTCCAACGCAGCGTGACGGCCCGGCAAGTGGTGGTAATGCAGCAGAGGTCAATGACTGCGCCTGCCAACCATGGGGAAGGCGCAGAGGAAAGGGGGCAGGAACGTCCTTGTCCTGAACCTGAGAGAACCCGACTTTGCAGTAATAGGCTGGATCACCATAAGTTATGGCGATTTCCACGCCATCGGCTTGGATAGTATTCAGGCCAAACGTAATGAGCCGTTGACCAATACCTTGCCTTTGATGCCGCGGGTGGACGGCAACAGGGGCGAGAATAAACGTCGTTGGCGCAGCATTGGCAAACCAAAAGCGGGTAAGGATAATTGCGGCGGCAAGCTCGTCTCTGTCTCGGGCAACAAAACAATACAGGTCATCTGGGGTGGTCGTTGACAGCAAATCATGGGCCAGTCGGCTGACGATGCTGCCTTCTTCCTCCCCTTCTGAGGCTGTGAATGTTGTCAGAAACAAGGATGTAATCTTGTCATGGTCATTAATGACCGCTGTGCCGTAGTCCATATGCCTTTCCAGCTCAGAAAAGAACGGTGTTAACAGTTACCTTTTTTCGCTTGTCCGGGCGGACAGAATTTTCCCGAATCTCCATCACCGTCTTTGATTTCGATTTCTGTGCCCCCTGTGGTTTTGATTTTGACATCGGGAGAACTGACGGTGGTTTGGCAAGCTGCCAGAGTGAACGAAATCAAGATAAGTGATGCAGTGGCAAAGTATTTCATATCGGCCTCAGGTCTGGTTGTTTGATTTTTGTCGTTGATATTATATCGCTTCAAAGGAGATTCGTATGTAATTCCGATTATGGAATTAATCAATTACGGTTGGTACGCATATTTAAGCAAAAACTAATGATTCCGGATAAGAATTTGCTGTGAGTTGTGTTGCCCTGATTGATCTAAAACCGTGATTGTATAAAACCCGGCGAATTCCGGTCGCCAGATCGTGCTGCGTTTCCATGGTTGTGAGGGAATGGGTTTGCCGTTGATGAGCCATGCCAAAGGCCGTTGCCCGTTCAGGGCTTTCAGTTCTATGCCACGAGGTTGAACATCGCTCAGAACAAAAGTGCTGCCATCGGGTGGAAACTGAATATCCAGTGTCGATGCTGATAGGCTGGTTTGTCCCTGAGCCTGAGCCCGTTCAAATATTTTCAGGCGTTCCGGCGGTGGAGATAGCCAGTCGGTCTGTGGGGCAGGCGGCACATAGCTTTGTGGATATGGCAATGCATCAAAGACAGAAAACAGTAAGGGCGCCGCAGTCCCGAGCCCGGTTTGCCCGGGGATCGGAACGCCGGATGCTTTTCCGGTCCAGACCCCGACGGTGAAGTGGTGGTCGTAACCAATGGCCCACGCATCGCGATAGCCATAAGACGTGCCGGTTTTAAACGCGATCGGCGTTGCGGCATTGGCTGGTCGCGGGGCGGCCTCCAAAATGCCACGGAGCCACGTTTGGGCCTGTTTATCGATCAATTCGGGGGCCACCGAACACGAATTGGGCAAGGGTATGTCCACGGTTGTGCGCAGGGGGCAAAGTTTCCGGTCCGAGCCAAGGGCACGGTACAACTTGACCAATTCTTGAAGAGATGTTCCAACCCCGCCCAAGGCCATGGCAAGGTTGGGGGCGGTGCTATCCCCCGGTAGGTCCATCTGAAAGCCATGTTGCCTCAGGGTTTCGGCAAATCGGATCGGGCCATAGCGTTCCATCAGTTTGATGGTTGGGATATTCAGGCTCATTTGCAGGGAATCTGCAATGGTAACCTGCCCATGCTCACGACCATCAAAGTTGCCGGGAGCATAGGCGGCATTGGCGGGCGTTCGATCCCAGATCAGGCTTTGTGGATGGCTTTGTTGTTGGTCAAAGGATAAGGCGAAAAGCACGGGCTTTAATGTGGAGCCGGGGGAACGGACTGCCGGAATCATATCCACATAGCCGTGGCTGATCCGGTCAGTGAATTGCCGTGACCCCACATAGGCCAGCACCCGTTGAGAGCTGTTATCCACAACCAGAACCGCAACGGACGCATCCCGTGGCAGTCGTCCGGCATAGGATTGGGCCAACGTCTGCACATGACGCTGCAAGGCAGGCAAAATTGTGGTGTGGATGCGGTTGACCCCCGGATAGGTTCGGGTCAGGGCATTGGCAAGCAGTGGCGCATCCATGGGCAGGGCAATCCGTTGGCGGGGGATCGGTTCCTCCATGGCTTCATGGAATTCGGCAGGAGTGATGATCTTGGCCTGCCGTAATCGCCGCAAAACTTTGGCGCGGGCTTGTCGCGCTTTTTGAGGGTGGAGATCCGGGCGCAATTGCGTTGGGGATTGCGGTATAGCCGTCAGTAAGGCGGCCTCGGCAATGGTCATATGATTTGGCGCTTTACCAAAATAGACCTGCGTGGCGGTGGCGACGCCCTCAATATTGCCGCCAAAGGGGGCGAGTGATGCATAAAGGCCAAGGATTTCGACCTTACTGAAATGCCATTCCAGTTGCAGCGCGCGCAGGCATTCCAGAAATTTAGACCAGATCGTGCGGGGGCGGGGTTCCAGCAGCCGGGCGACTTGCATGGTTAATGTGGAACCGCCGGATACGATCTCTCCGGCGGTAAGCCATTGTCCTATGGCTCGGGTCAAGGCAAGGGGATCAACACCGGGATGGAGATCAAACCGCTTATCCTCAAATGTCTTCAAAAAAGTCAGATAGCGTTGGTCAATTTCGGCAACGGTGGCCTGTCGCCGGAATTGCTGGTCTGGCGTGGGATAGAGCCGTAACAGACCACTATCAGCCCCGACAACTGCAACCGAGCTTTGCTCAAAGCGAGTCAAATCCGGCGGACACAGGCGATCCGCCCCCCAAAGGCAGGCCAGTGCGGTCAGTCCGGTCAGGCCAACATACACCCAGCGACCATAAGGACGCCGGGTGAAGGACCGCCAATGGGATGGCAGGCGCAGTGTCACGGATTACTCCGCCGGGATCACGGTCAACATCCCCTCTTTGCCACGGGCGTGTAGGCTGGGGCGATACATGTCTTCCACGAATGGAGCCGGGTGGAGGTAGAGACCGGGGGTGACCGCCCGGACGCTGTAGGCCAAGGTGAAAGAGCGGTTGTATTCGTACATGTTGACTGCCGCGACAAAGCGGTCATCACGTTCGGCCCGGAATGATGTGGCGGACAGGCGGTATTTGTCCGGCTCGACCACATTCAGATCCTGTTCCGTTGGTCGTCCATCCATTTCCAAACCGGCAGGCAGCATGTCAACGATCAGGGCGCGATGCTCGGATTTCAACGGCAGAACGCCCTTGATAATCACCCAGAACCGATCTCCGCTGCGAACCGAAGCCAGATCAACCGGCTTGCCATCGGGCGTCAGATAGGTGCGCTGGATGGAGAAGCTGTTGCTGGACGGAGGCAGCGGTTTATCCGGTATGCCGGACACGGTGTATCCGGCGAACAGTTTGCCGTCTCCCGAATTGCTAATGGTCAAAGGCCCGGCATAGGCCATGTCCGGTACCGTCATACGATAGGCATGACGGCTGGAAACAGCCTTGCCGTTCAGGGTCAGGGCCACGCCCTTGCCTGCAGTGGCGGTTACCGTCGCCGCTGCCCGCAGTAACCAGCCATTTTCCTGCGTGCTGAAATAGCTTTGGCGGTGGGATGCGGCGGATACCGCATGAAGTACGGCGTGTCTGTCCTCGGGGCTGGCGAAGACTTCCTTGGGTAAGGTCAGTATGGCAGCAGCATCCCGCAGGGGAGAACCATAGGTCTGATAGGAATCTTCATCACGTCCTGCCAGCGCGAAAATCCGCTTGGCGGTCAAGCCGTCTGGGGTCAGCCCTTGATACAGGCTGGCGGCGGACAATTGGGCACGGCTTAAGGCCCGCAGTGAGGACTTGCCGATGGCTTTGTGCTGATACTTGAATTGGGATGTGGAAAAGGCATTGTTACGGGTCAGAACCATCAGCATATAGGCACGGGCGTCGGCAGACCAGTTGCCGTTGCGGACGCTAGCCTTCATCCAGTCAAGACCGCTGTCAAAGCGTTCCTGTAAGACGGCATAGCCATGGGCGCGGGCTTCGGTCAGGAAGTCCATTGCATATGCGGTTAGCCACGGTTCCGTTGGACTGCGGGACGACCACAGGCCAAAGGAGCCATCCGGGCGCTGTTTTGCCAGAACTGCAGAAATCCCCTTGCCGATGCGACTATCCAAGGTTTCGGCTTTAAAGTTCAGCCCATCCCACGCACTGGCAACGTTGCGGAAATACAGCAGAGGGAAGCTTTGGCTGGTGACTTGCTCCAGACAGCCATAAGGATAACGGTCCAGCGCCGTGATAATGCGTTGCACATCAAGGTCCGGCAGATTGGATGCGGTCAGGCTTAGGCGTCCGGTTGTGGGGGAATAAGGCGCAAAGACATCTGCCGGAATTGTGGCAGAGGCTCCAGCCTCCAGATCCATGGCAACATAGGTATGGGTCCACGGGCGACCATGGCGAATTTGCAGGTCATAGTCGCGGCTGCGGTGATAGCCATCGGGACCATCAATCCGAACCGTGATTTTGGCTTTGCCTTCTGCCAATGCCGTAACGTCGAAACGGTGGTTTGTGCTGTCCCCCGGTTGGCTGTCCGTGGTCCATACTGGATCAGCGATTTCCAGTTGGTCAGAGGTTTCCAGCGTGATGGTGTAAGGCCCAGCCGGACCGTCCAAATTCTGGAAACGGAAAGCAAACTGGGATTGATCGCCGGGGGCAAGGAAACGACTGGGCAGCAATTCCGCATTGATCGGAGACTTCACAGGTAAGGCCGCCGTGCCGCTGCCGGTTGCCGTCTTGCTGTAGGCAACGGCAAATACACGCAGTTTCCCGGTGTAATCGGGGATGTCAAAGTTGACGGTGGCCTGCCCGGTTTTGTCCACGTCTACGGTTTGACTGGCAAGGGCAACAGTTTTGAAGCTGCGGGTGGTCAAACCACCCATATTGCGGTTGCCGCCTGCGGTATCACCACCGGAGCGCAACGTGCCGAGGCTACCGTCTTTCGGTGGAATAATCCGCCCGTACAGATCATGGTAGTCCAGTTGCAACCGCTGTTGTGCCAGCAATGCTTTTGATGGTTTCGGCGTGGCGAATCCGGTCAGCTGCAGAATGCCTTCGTCAACGGCGAAGACGTTAACCTTGATGGCTTCTTTGCCGACCACAGCACCGGATACCTGAATGGGCAGTTGCAGGTGTGTGTTCGGGCGGACCGTATCCGGTACGTCCAAAGTCGCAGACAAGATTCGCGGATGTTGATCAAAACTCAGCCATTGGGCACCAACGGCACGACCGGGGCCGCGTTGGTCTTTCTGCTCGCCGGGGCGGTAGGCTGTGACCAACAGATAAGCGCCGCTGCCCCAATCTCGATTGACGGGAATGGAGAAGCTTCGGCCTGCCTTGGGCAGGGAAATTTCTTCCCGCCATAAAACGGATTTATGGGCAATGGTCAGGACGGCTTGCCCTGCAAACGGGGCTTTGACGTGGCCTTTGATCCGGTTGCCGGATTTGATGTCTGTGGAATCCAGTTGCAGATCAAGAGCATCGGGAGTGTCCGGTGCTCGGCTGTTTTCAGCCCATCCCACGCGGAAGCTGAAATCCGCAGCACTGCCATACTGCGCCGAAGTCACGGCAGCACGGTAATACCCCCAGTCATCAAATTTGCGGGACAAGGTGATGCGACCATTGGCATCGGTGGTGACGCGGTCAGAGGCAATAACCTGATCATAGGTTTTATAGGAGGAGACCCAACGGTCTCCGCGCATGTACCAGTTGTAGTCCCGGTCTTCGTGAATCCATTCAATGGTCAGGCTGTGGTTGGGCAATGGTTTGCCGTTTGCGTCCACGGCAATGGCGTCAAAGGATGCTGTATCACCATAGGCGCCGGAGAAGGCAGGCTTCAATCCGACCAAGGCATCCCGGTGATGGTATGGTACGGATAGTTTGGCATGATTGGGACGACCATCGGTGTCCAGAACATCCACATCCACATCCAGCCGCAAGGGGGAGGAATAGTCGACGTTTTCAAATGGCGGCAAAACGAGTTCCACGTACCCCTTGGCGTCGCTTTTTCCGTTCAGAACGGCACTGCGGCGATTTTGTACATCTTCGGCAATGCCAAAAACAAAGCCCTTCAGGTCAGCAAACGGTGTGCGGTCCACGCGTAGGGTAGCCCGCCCTTGAACACGAAGGTTGGCACCCGGTGCGCCGAACAGGTAGTCGGCCTGCACATCAAATTTGGATGGTGCATCCGATTGCAGGGCAGAAGCGGCGGTGGTGGTTTTGACCTCTAACCGATTGGGGACGAATTCACTGACTTCAAACGGATAGTCACCGATGCTGGCTTGCTCCGGGTCGCTGAAAATGGACACGGTCCATGTCCCGGTCGCAGCCGCTGCCGGAATAGGAATGTCAACCCGGCCACCGCCAAGGGTGTCCGGCGTATGGGTGATTTTCTGTGCCAGTTTTCCATCGGGCTGAATCAAGTGCAGGGTCAGAGGAATGGCATTTTGCGCATTTGCCGCGTCATTACGCAGCAAATAGCCCAGCCGGATGGCCTCCCCCGGACGATATACGCCACGTTCAGAGTAAACATAGGCCTGAAGCGGTCCGGGCGGATTGACCCCCGCCACCCCATGCTCGGACAGGTCTAGGGCAGGGTCACGCAGGGAGATGAATGAAAAGTCACCATCTTCATCCTGTGCCGTCAGGTATAGGGGGCGTTTGCCGCCTTTGCCGTTTAGGATTGTACCCGGCAGATCAAACCAACCATCATCATCCGATGTTCCTTCTGCCAGAACCATGTTGTTGGCGGCAATCAAACGGAATTTGACATCATCGATCGGGTCCGCGGTTTTTAGTGAGCGAACTTGTGCTGAAAATCCGTTGGCCCCGCGATACATGGATAAACCAAGGTCGGTGACGATGACCCACTGTGCCGGATGTTTGTCATAGTCATCCATGGTTCCGGGCGGGGCTGCGACCAGTGCATAAATCCCCGGTTTGAATTCGGCAACCATTTGGGCAAGTGGGATGCGGGTGACGGTGTCTGCATCCTGCTGTGCAGAGATATCTACCTGCCCGGACCAAATTTCAGCCCCCTTATGCTCCGCTAATTGATAACGCTGCCAGTGTTGCAGGGCAGTTTGTAAGGAGTCTTCCTGCAAAAGCGAAACAAAGTTCCGTTCGTCAACTCGGAAGAATTTCAGATCCAGCCGGTCATAGTTAACGGTGGTGATCGGAAGCATCGGGTCACCCTGACGTGGCAGGACGTAGCCACCTTGCCCAAAAGAGATGGACTTGGGACGTGGGCCGATGGCGATGTCTTTGCTGATGTCCGCATTTAGGCTGTGGTTTTCGTTGCCGGACAAACCCTGACGTAACGTAACGTGGGTGGTTTGGGAGAACGGCAACCCTTTGATGCATAATGACTTATCATCAATATAGGCGGAAAAATCCCGTTGTGGTTCTACTGCGATGTATGACCGCAAGGGCAGGTCCTGACGCGGCGTTAGGGTCTGATCAAATCGAAAGCAGGTTTTGCTGAGTGCGCCGGAGGTTTCGGTTTGGACAGACTTCAGGGTAAGGGATTGCGCCTGAAGACTGTGACCGGGTATCTCCGTTTGAGATGCCGTATTTGCAGCGTGTACGGAAACTAAGGGTAAGGCCGCAATGCACATGGTTAGTGTTGCAGCAAAAAGGGTCTGTCTCATGGGGGCACCCGTTAAAATGGTCGGCAGCAAAAGCAATTCAGGTGAAGCTTACCCGAAATGGACGTCATGCGGGAAGAAACTCGAAGAATTCTATTGTTCAGGATTTGTTTGACCGGGATGCCTGCCGCGAATGCGATCAAGGAAGGACGTGACCTCGGATTGCAGGACGCCGGCCTGCTGCGCCAAATCTGCGGCAGCTACGTTGATTTGCATGGCGGCATCGCCCGTTTCCTTGGCAACAGTTTTGACCGATTGCGTGGTTTGCGAAAGGTCATGTGCAGATTGGGAAACAAGGGCGATATTCCTTGCAACTTCTTGAATGGCGTTTTCCTGTTCGGAAATGGATTCGCAAATGCCGTGGGCTTCCTGACTGATGGCAGCAATCTGGGGGATGATCTGATCAACATCAGCCAAGGCCGTATCTGAAGGCAGGGATTGCAGGTACGATGTCAAGGCGTCCAACCCATCACGTGCGGCTTGTGCCCGTTCGCTGATGGTGCCGCCAACAACAGTCAATTCATCGGTTGCGCTGGATATGGCGGCAACATTGCGGGAGGCTTCTTCCGAACTGTTGGCGGATTGGGAGGAAAGCTCTGATGATGCCTCTGCGGTGATGGACATGTCTTGAGAAAAGGTATTCAGAGCCAACGCAGCGGCGGACACCATGTCAATAATGCCGCCGATTGATTCTTCAAATCGTGCAATGATGCCATCCATCAGTTCACGTTTTTCACGTTCGGTTTGCAGATGGGTGGCAATCTCGCGGTTTTCGAATTCGCGCAGTTCTAATGCGTTATCTCTGAATAGCTTCATGGCATGGGCCATTTTGCCGATTTCGGTTCCTTCTGGCGCATCAGGAATTGTGACATCAAGGTCGCCATCAGTCATTCGGTTCATGACCCCGGTCATGCGGATGATCGGCTCGGCAATGCGAATGCCAACGAGCCATGCAGCTATGAAACCGGCACCAACAAATACCAATCCAATGACGAACAGAGTCTTAACCAGTTGGAAGGCGGGTGTTGTGATCACGGAAACCGGGAACATGACGCTGAAAGTCCCGGCTTTCTGCCCGTTATCAATGGTCAGCGGCGTAGAAATCAGCATGTAGTCTTCGCCGGCATAGGTCAGGACAGTATCGATTACCTTGTCCGCGGTTGGCAGGCGGTTGCCATCTTGTCCCAAGCCAAGCAATTCCATGGACTTCCCAAGGAATTGTGCGTTTGGGTGTGCGATAACCATGCCTTTAGGTGAGACCATGAAGGCAAAACCGACACCATAGGGTTTGATCCGCGAGATTTGTGTCTGCAAATCATGCAGTGTCAGGTCGACCCCGGCGACGCCGATGGCATTGTCCTGTGGGTCGAGGATGGGTGACGTGATGGAGACAAGCCATTCGTATGCGCCATAGGAATCATAATATGGTTCGGAAACGGCTTCACGTTTTTGATCGAAGGAGGTTCTGAATACCTCGTGGTTATGGATGATTGTTGCATCATCGCTTGGATCATAAACATCAGCGACTACATCGCCTTGCCGTGCAAAAAACGGCAGATAAACGCCGTTGACGTCCTGTTGGCGCTGGCCCTTCAGTTCATCATTGCGACCATCAAATGGCCCCGGCCCCATGACAATCCATGTGGTGGAAAAACGGTCATTGGTGACAAGGGTTTCGCGGACGAAGTGCGACAGCATGTCCCGTTCAATGTGGTCATGTTTTACCGCAATTTCGACCGAGGAGGAAATGGCTCTGGCCCCGACCAACGCCATGTTGATGGTTTTTTGGATAATGGCAGCGTGATTGGTAATGGCGGCACGGGCCGAAGCTCGCCCTTGTTCGATTGCGTCCTGATGGGAAACCATGGCAACCACGGTGATGAGCGCGAACATAATCGCGCCCATTAGCAGGGAAACCAAGGTGACTATCGATGTGCGCAATCCAAGTGCTGGCATGTTTTTGTTTTCTCGTTATGGAGTGCGAAAGTGCAATATCTTACCCTTAGTAGATGGGCAGGCTGTAGCGGAAAAAAAGATATGAGTATCAATTTCGTCATGGGTTTATCCAGAATGCCCTGACTGTTTGGGTGGAAGAGTCAGGGTGCGCCTTTTAGATCACAAGTTGAAGTCTGTTCAGCCGCATAGAAGGAAGTCACTTGTTATACAGGCATAATCAATGTTATTTAAATTTATCAATTTGGGCATCATCTGGCACATATGCCCTGCGTGTGCACTACACTTTGGTGTAGTTTGCTCTGAACGGCATAAATGAGGGGCTGTTCAAGCAAGGCAATGACCTTTGCGTAAAATTGGGGCAATTAATTTTATCTGCCCTGATCGCATAGGGGTAAGCACACTCGGGATTGCCCATGCGCTCCGCCTGAAACGGTCACTGACTGTGTGGTGGTCAATAAGATTAATAAGTCGAAACATTTTGGAGAGGTTCATGCTTAAAATGTCGAAGAAAAAGACAGCAATGATCGCCCTTGCGGGTGCGATGGCTGTGGGTTTGTCTGGCCAAGCAGCCATGGCAGATGCGACCAAGCACGTTTCCATCGGAACTGGTAGCCAAACTGGCGTCTATTACGTTGTTGGTCAGTCCATTTGTAAAATGGTCAATCGTAATACCAAAAAGCATAACTTGCGTTGTTCTGCACCATCCACAGGCGGCTCCATCGCCAACCTGAATGCGATCCGTGATGGTGGTCAGGATATGGGTGTTGCTCAATCCGATTGGCAGTTCCACGCCTATAACGGCACATCCAAATTTGAATCCATGGGTGCCAACAAAGACCTGCGTGCAGTGTTCGCCGTTCACCCGGAACTTTTTACTGTGATTGCTCGTGCAGATGCTGAAATCAAATCTTTTGAGGATTTGAAAGGCAAGCGCGTCAATATTGGCAATCCGGGGTCCGGTCAACGCGCAACCATGGACACATTGATGGGCATGTATGGTTGGGACAAGTCAGTGTTCAAACTGACATCTGAATTGAAGCCCAGCGAACATTCCCAAGCTCTGTGTGATAACAAAATCGACGCATTCCTGTATGCAGTTGGTCACCCGACCGCAAACATCAAGGAAGCAGCATCCACCTGTGATGTGCGCGTGATTCCGGTTACCGGACCAATCGTGGACAAACTGGTGGCTGAGCATTCCTATTATGCGAAGAACATTGTTCCGGGCGGCACCTATCAAGGTACAGACAAAGATGTGCAGACCTTTGGTGTTGCAGCAACCTTTGTTTCTTCTGCAAAAGTTCCGGCAGATACCGTGTACACCATGGTCAAAGCCGTGTTTGAAAACCTTGATCGTTTCAAACGTTTGCACCCGGCATTCGCACATTTGCAACCGGAAACCATGATTAAAAACGGCCTGTCTGCACCGCTGCATGATGGTGCAGTGCGTTACTACAAAGAACGTGGCTGGATGTAATCAATAGAGACAAGCCTGCCGCCGCTTTTTGACGCGGCAGGCTTGCTTTATACGTTAAGTATCTAAGAAGTAAATCACCGACCCGTGTCACTCAAGACAGGTGAAAACCCGCAGATGCGGGCGTTTTGCGTGTGTGGCTGAAATTGGCATCTAACGTCGAATGGCAGTGGGTCGGGCAGTAGGAGAACAGTATGACCAGAACAAAAGAAACACAGCAAAAGGAGCTGCAGGATCTTTTGGACTCGGATACGGGGGGGCGGTTTGCGGTCGGCACCGCCAGAACGGTAATTATGGCGACGGCACTGATCTGGTCGGTGTTCCAGTTGTGGATTGCATCGCCGCTGCCTTACATGGTTGATGTGGACTGGTTGCGTTTTAATGGTAACCAAACCCGTTCCATTCACTTGGCCTTTGCTATTTTCCTTGTCTTTATCAGTTATCCACGCACGGACAAAAGTTCCCGCGCGAAAGTTCCGGTCACGGACTGGATACAGGCTATCGTCGCGGCGGGAGCCGCAGCCTATTACTTTGCCAATTATCACGGCATTGCGGAACGAGTCGGCGCGCCGAACACGCTGGACATTGTTATGGCCTGCATTGGTGTTCCGCTGTTGCTTGAGGCCGCACGACGCAGCCTTGGTCCGGCGTTGATGATGATTGCCGTTATCTTTTTGCTCTATTCGTTCTTTGGCAATTACATGCCGGATTTGATCGAGCACAAGGGCTATAGTCTGTCGCAGGTGGTGAACCACCAATGGATTACCACAGAAGGCGTTTACGGTGTTGCCCTTGGTGTGGCAACGGATTTTGTCTTCTTGTTTGTGTTGTTCGGCGCCTTGCTGGAAAAGGCCGGGGCCGGGAACTATTTCATCAAGCTGGCATTCTCGCTGTTGGGGCACCTGAAGGGTGGCCCGGCAAAGGCTGCTGTGGTGGCATCCGGGCTGACCGGGCTGATTTCCGGTTCTTCTATTGCTAACGTTGTGACGACCGGAACGTTCACCATGCCAATGATGAAACGGGTCGGGTTTTCGGCTGAAAAGGCCGGCGCGGTGGAGGTTGCATCCTCTGTCAATGGTCAGATCATGCCGCCGGTCATGGGGGCTGCGGCCTTCCTGATGGTGGAATACGTTGGTATCAGCTATATCAAAGTCATTACTCATGCCTTTTTGCCCGCGCTGATCTCCTATATCGCCTTGGTGTACATTGTTCACCTTGAAGCACTTAAATACAACATGAACGGTCTGCCGAAGCGCCCGGTTATGCATAGTATGGTGCGGCGGATTTCCGGCGTTTTATTCGGATTTTTGGTGTTTGCGGCGTTGTCTGCGGCCGTCTATTACGGATTGGGCTGGATCAAGGGCATTGCTGGTGATGCTAGTGGCTGGGTCGTTGCGGTTCTGTTAGGCATTACATACGTCGCCTTGGTCAAATACAGTGCCGGTTTTGACAAGATCGAAAAAGATGACCCGGGCAAGCCGATTGAATCCCTGCCGGAACCTGGTCCGATCTTTAAGGCTGGTTTGCACTATTTGCTGCCAGTGATCACGCTGGTTTGGTGCCTGATGGTTGAGCGTTTGTCCCCCGGCCTGAGTGCATTTTGGGGGTCGGCTTTGCTGATCTTTATCATCGTAACACACCGTCCGCTGGATGCGTTCTTCCGCGGGGAAGTTGATGCCAGCGGCAAAATTGCCGGTGTGAAAGCTGAGCTGGTTCATGGCCTGATTGATCTGCGTGATGCGTTGATCGCCGGTGGTCGGAATATGGCCAGCATTTCCATTGCAACGGCAACGGCAGGGATCATCGTTGGTGCAGTGTCTTTGACCAGTATCGGCTCGGTTCTGGCTGATGTGGTGGAAGTCCTGTCCATGGGCAACCTGATTTTGATGCTGGTGTTGTGTGCCGTCCTGTGCTTGATCCTTGGTATGGGGCTGCCGACCACCGCTAACTATATCGTGGTGTCATCCCTGTTGGCGAATGTGATCGTGGAACTGGGCGCACAGAATGGCCTGATCGTGCCGTTAATCGCCGTGCATCTGTTTGTGTTTTACTATGGATTGATGGCGGATGTGACGCCCCCGGTTGGGCTTGCGGCGTTTGCCGCCGCCGCTGTTTCCGGTGGCAGTCCGCTGAAGACCGGTCTGATTGCGTTTGGCTACTCAATGCGCACTGCAATTCTGCCGTTCCTGTTTATCTACAACACGGACTTGTTGCTGATTGACGTGACTTGGTATGAGGGGATCTTCATCTTCATCATCGCCACGGCGGCCATATTGGTGTTTACGGCGGGAACACAGGGTTACTTCTTTGCCCGTTCGACAGCACTGGAATCCGTTGCCTTGATCTTAGCGGCGTTTACCTTGTTCCGTCCCGGTTTCTGGATGGATATAGTGGCGGAACCTTACACCCATCTGCCTGCAACAGAGGTGGTTAAGACGCTGGAAGAGTATAAACCCGGCACGCAAATCCGCCTGCATGTGGATGGTGAGGATGATTTTGGAGATAAGAAATCTTTCCTTGCGGTTCTGGATATGCCCAAGGGGGAAACCTTTGAAGACCGGATTGCCGCCGCTGGCTTCCAGCTCTATTCCTCGGATGCGGGATTGGAAGTTGATACAGTGGATATTGGTAGCCCGGCAGCCGCTGCTGGTCTTGATGCTTTCCAGTTCATTACCGGAATTGAGCGTCAGAATCCGCAACCGGCAAAGGAATGGTTCTACATTCCTGCATTGCTGCTGATCTTCCTGATTGCCATGATCCAGCGTCGCCGGTGGCAGGATGAGCCAGCTCCAAGTGCCGGATAGGTTTATCTAATCCAAAACAGAAAAAGGCTCCGATAATTTCGGAGCCTTTTTTTGCTGTCGGCAGTGATTATTCAGATGGTCTGAGGGCAATTGCAAGGATTTCGCCACTGGCGCAGACCTGATTATTTGCACTGAGAAACAGGTCCAGCCAGACTTTGCGGCCTTCCAGACGCTGTAATTTGCCGCGCATAACCAATTCTACCCCCATGGGCGTGGGTTTCAGGAAATTCACGGTCAAGGATGCGGTGACACAGTGGATTTTTGGGCCATCGTCACCCATAGTCCGTCCTTGATCTCGGTACAGAAATGCAGTGGCAGACCCCGTGCCGTGGCAATCCAGCAGCGAGGCCAACATGCCGCCATGAACTTGATGGACAGATCCTGCACTGTGGTGTGGAGCAGGGCGGAAGCGGGCAATGGTGGTTTCACCCTCAGTTTCCCAATAGCTCTTTAATTGGTTGCCATGGGGGTTGGCGGTGCCGCAGCCATAACAATGGCTGAAATCGTCGCTGTAGTAGTCCTGAAACGCGTGTGTCATGCCTGCCTTCCGACCTGTCATGGAGAGTTTTATTCACTGTGCCATAAAACCGACGTGCGTGCGGGGATATTGGCTAAGCCTATCCTGCCAATTCGGCTAAGAATGCGTCCACCATGTGTTCATGTGTGGCCCAACTTGTGACCAAACGAATGACAGCGTGGTCGTCATCGGTTTCTTGCCAAACATGAAAAGCAAAATTGGCAGCCAGCCGTTCAATGATGGCATTGGGCAGAATTGGAAAGATCTGATTTGTGGTTGCCGGAGCCGTTAGCTCGTATCCGGCAGTTACGATTCCCTCCCCGAGTTTGCAGGCCATGGCGTTGGCATGACGTGCGAGCGAGAAATACAATCCGTTTTCGAACAAGCAAGCGAACTGGGTTCCGGTCAAAAAACTTTTCGCCATCATGCCGCCGCGTTGTTTCAGGTGTATGGGGAAATCCCGGGCAAGCTCGGCATTTGGGAACGCGATTGCTTCACCGAGCAAGGCTCCGTTCTTGGTGCCGCCGATCCAAAATGCGTCGGTGAGGCGGGCAATATCCGGCAAAGTCAGATCGCAAGCATCACTCATCAAGGCACTGCCAAGACGTGCGCCATCCATAAACAAAAACAAATCATGCGCTCGACACAGATCGGATAGGGCGGTTAATTCCGCCAAGGTATAGGCCGTTCCGGTTTCGGTTGCGTTGGAAATATAGACCATGCGCAGGCGAGGATTGTGTGGCACCGCAGTGTTTGCGGTCAGTGCTGTGCTCAGTGCCGCTGGAGTCAACTTGCCGTTTGTCGCGGGGGCGCAAATCACTTTGTGCCCTGTGGCTTCAATCGCGGCGGCCTCATGACCGACAATGTGACCAGTATCAACTGAAAGCACAGATTCATGCGCCCGCAATGCGGAGGCAATGACCAACAGGTTTGCCATGGTGCCGCCGGAAACAAAATAAATTGGCAAATCCGGGGCATTGCAGTGTGTCTGGATCAGAGCCTTTGCCCTATTGGATTGGGCATCATTGCCGTATGCGGCATGTTGATCGGGGGCAATTTCTGCCAAGGCCTGAATGATGCGCGGGTGGCAGCCTTCGCTATAATCATTGGCAAAACTATACATGGGCATAAGGCGTATCCTGTTGGAAAATCAATAATCAGACAGAGTTTAGGCACCGTAACTATCCAACACCATACAGAATTGCTTGCGACGCCAAATTGTCATTTTCAAAAAAACTTGCGTCCTAGGGGCTGAGAGGGTAAGCCTCCCCAAATTTTTTCCAAGAACAGGACAAGTTTCATGCTCGCAACCGTACTGTCATTATTCCCGCTGTGGGCTGTGCTTGGCTCTGCTATTGCTTATGCACAACCGGATTTGGTGATTGGGTACAAAAGTCTGATTATTCCGTTTCTTGTCGGGATTATGTTTTGCATGGGGGTGACCCTGCGCCCCTCTGACTTTACCCGAGCCCTGCGCCGCCCGAAAGTGATCGCCTTAACCGTTGCTTTGCAGTTCCTTTTGATGCCATTGGCGGCATTCGTGGTTTCAAAATTGTTGGGGCTTGAAACCGATCTGTTGGTTGGGATGGTTCTTGTCGGGGCGGTATCCGGCGGCACGGCATCCAATGTTATTGCCTATTTGGCAAAGGCCGATGTGGCTTTGTCCATCACCATGACGGTGACCAGTACGCTTTTGTCCATTTTGGCAACGCCGTATCTGACGCTGTTATACGTGGGGCAGACTGTGCCGGTTCCGGCTTTGAGCATGTTGCTCAGCATTCTGAAAATCGTCTTTATCCCGGTGTTGGCGGGCGTAATTCTGAATTTCTTCTTTCATAAATTCATTGAAAAACGCCACAACCTGTTCGCCTTGTTTTCCGTCGTGGCGATAGTCTTGGTGATTATGATTATTGTCGGGCTAAATCATGAACGGATTTCCACCGTCGGCATGGGTGTCTTGGCTGCAATTGTTTTGCACAATGCCTGTGGTCTGACCGGGGCGTATGTCATCAGCCGTCTGGTTGGGTTCAGTGAACGGGAATGTCGTACCGTTGCCATTGAGGTCGGTATGCAGAATTCTGGTTTGGCTGTGGCATTGGCGATGAAATACTTTACACCGCTGGCGGCATTGCCGGGGGCCTTGTTCAGCATTTGGCATAATATATCCGGGTCGATTCTGGCCGGGATTTGGTCACGCAGGGAGCCGTAACCCCCTGTTTAAAGCTTATGTTGCCAACGGCGCGCAGGGGATCTCTGTGCGCCGTTATGATTTGGCTTGTTTGCTTTGCGAAAACTTCAATCCTAAAAAATATAAAAAAGAGTCTTGCGTTTTTACGCCCTATGCGCTCACATTGTTTCATCAGAACTTGAACAGTGGACCGTACATGACCTATCGCATGCAAACCACAGACCGACGCAAAGCCCGTGCAATCGCACGTACGGCTGAATGTCCGGTGTGGGTGCTGCCACTGTCCTCCCTGTTTCTTCTCCTCCTAGCTCTACGACTTATCGGCCCCTGGGCGTCTTAAGGCATGGCTGCACGCCGTGCGCACGTTCAGGGGATGATGTCATCACTTTCCCGATTTTTTCGCGACCAAAGTATTTAGCCCATAGAGCGGGCGGCAGGAGCAGAACCAATGACTATCGTAACCGACCAACAGTCCATCATTATTTTTGACACCACATTGCGCGACGGCGAGCAATCCCCCGGCGCATCCATGAATTTGGAAGAAAAACTGCGCTTGGCAGAGGCTTTGGAAGCCATGGGTGTGGATGTGATCGAAGCCGGTTTTCCCATTGCATCCATCGGTGATTTCGAGGCCGTCAAAGCCATTGCCGAGCGGGCAAAGTCCAGTGTGATTTGTGGCTTGTCCCGTGCCAAGGAAGCAGACATCCAACGCTGTGCTGATGCAGTTCGCCCTGCACCCCGCCACCGTATTCATACCTTCATTTCCACCAGTCCGCTGCATATGAAGTACAAGTTGCAGATGCACCCGGATGCGGTGGTCGATGCTATTCGTCACAGCGTGGGTTTCGCCCGTAATCTGGTGGAAGATGTGGAATGGTCGGCGGAAGATGGCTCCCGAACCGAACCGGATTTCCTGTGTCGCTGTGTTGAGGCCGCAATTGCTGCGGGGGCCACCACCATCAATATCCCGGATACGGTCGGCTATGGTGTTCCGACGGAATATGCGGAGCTGATTCGTTCAACCATGGAGCGGGTGCCCAATTCGGATAAGGCTATTTTCTCTGTGCATTGTCACAATGATTTGGGCTTGGCGACCGCCAATTCCTTGGCCGCGGTTCAGGCCGGTGCTCGTCAGGTAGAATGCACCATCAATGGATTGGGCGAACGGGCAGGCAATGCCGCCATGGAAGAAATTGTCATGGCCTTGAAAACCCGTGCCGATATCATGCCGTTTACCACCAACATCAAAACCGAAAGCATTACCAAGGTTTCCCGTATGGTGTCGTCGATCACCGGCTTTACCATCCAACCGAATAAGGCAATTGTCGGTGCCAATGCGTTTGCCCATGAATCCGGCATCCACCAAGACGGCATGCTGAAACATGCCGGAACCTATGAAATCATGACGCCGGAGTCCGTTGGTTTGACCAAGTCCTCCTTGGTCATGGGGAAACATTCGGGTCGCGCCGCTTTCCGCGATAAATTGTTGCAAATGGGCTATGACGATCCTGACAAAGATACCTTGAACAAGCTGTTCACGCGCTTCAAGGAAATCGCAGACATGAAAAAAGACGTGTTTGACGAGGATATCGCCGCCATTGTTGATGATACCGCCATGCGCAGTGCGGATCGCATCCAGCTGATTTCTATGGAAGTCAAATGTGGCACTGTCCACCGTCCGCCGCATGCCCACATCGAAGTCAGCTTTGACGGGGATACCATTGTTACCGATGCTTCCGGTGATGGCCCGGTGGATGCGATTTTTCAGGCTCTGCGTGATGCCATTCCGCAACATACCACACTGGAACTGTATCAGGTGCAGGCTGTGACCAAGGGTACAGATGCACAAGGTGAGGTAACGGTCAGGTTGGAAGAAGGTGGTAAAACCGTACAAGGCCAAGGGTCGGATACAGACACCATGGTTGCGTCGGCGAAGGCTTATATTCACGCTCTGAACAAGTTGCTGGTAAAGCGGGAAAAAACCGTGCCGGACGGTATCTCCGTATAGGGAAAAGTCGTCCTGTGAAAAACGAGTCTGCCAAGACTGTGAACTTGTGGTATGAATGCCGGGGGGATAAAGCTCCGGCATTTTTGCTTCCTGACAGTACAGGTGTTGCTTCGGTTGCAATTATCCGCGATATTGGCTGACTGTGTTATTGTTATCCGCGCCATAAGGCGTCAGAGGTTGAGAAGCGAGGACGAATGTTTTCCAGACTGACAGGATGGCTGTCCAGCGACATTGCCATAGATCTGGGCACGGCCAATACCCTGGTCTATGTCAAGGGCAAATCCATTGTTCTGAACGAACCGTCAGTGGTGGCGATCGCAGAAGAGCGTGGTCGGACCCATGTATTGGCCGTTGGGGAAGAAGCCAAGCAGATGCTGGGCCGGACGCCCGGTTCCATTCAAGCCATTCGTCCGTTGCGCGATGGCGTGATTGCCGATTTCCAGGTTGCGGAAGAAATGATCAAGCACTTTATTCGTAAGGTGCATAATCGGCGCAGTTTTGCCTCGCCAATGGTGGTGATCTGTGTGCCGTCCGGTTCGACCGCCGTGGAACGCCGCGCAATTCAGGAATCTGCTGAGGCCGCGGGTGCTCGCAGCGTCATGCTGATCGAGGAACCAATGGCAGCGGCAATCGGTGCAGGACTTCCGGTTACGGAGCCAACCGGTTCCATGGTCGTGGATATTGGCGGTGGCACGACCGAGGTTGCTGTGCTCTCCCTTGGTGGCATCGTGTATGCCCGTTCGGTTCGGGTCGGCGGTGATAAAATGGATGAAGCCATTATTGGTTATATCCGCCGCAACCATAACCTTTTGGTCGGTGAAAGCTCTGCCGAGCGGATCAAGAAAGAAATCGGCTCTGCCTGCCCACCGGAAGACGGCGAAGGCCGGACCATGGAAATCAAGGGCCGCGATTTGATGAATGGCGTGCCGAAAGAGATCGTCCTCAGCGAACGGCAAATTGCCGAAAGCCTTGCCGAACCGGTCAGTCAGATTATTGACGCCGTGAAGGTTGCTCTTGAACACACTGCACCGGAATTGGCTGCGGATATTGTGGACAAGGGAATCGTTCTGACGGGTGGCGGTGCGCTGTTGACCAATCTGGATTATGTTTTGCGCCATGCGACTGGCCTGCCGGTCTCCATTGCAGATGACCCATTGACCTGTGTGGCACTTGGTACCGGGCGGGCGCTGGATAATCCACGGACCTTCCGTAATGTTCTGTCCCGCATGGGATAATTACTACGCTTGACGCTTGGGGTGACAGGGAGTGCATACAGGGAATGACTGCAAACGGTTAGGGGAGACTCGCACATGAAACCCAGTGCGGTTTCAGGCGGCCGTTTGCATGTGGCCCGTCTGTTTATCCAGCGGTTTGCCTTTATTGCACTGTTTGTCATTGCCTTTGCCCTGATCGTCCTTGGCAAGGCTGACGTGGTGTTTGTCGAACGTGCGCGTAGCGTGGTGGTGGATATGATGACCCCCGTGGTGCGCATTTTGTCGCAACCGGCGTCAATTTTATCCGAAGCCACGGACAACGTGCGCGACCTTGCCAATTTGCGGGCCGAAAATGCGCGGCTGCGTGAAGACAATCAGCAAATGCAGGCTTGGCGAGATCAGGCCCATCGGCTGAAGGCTGAAAATGCACAACTGCAAGCCTTGCTGAATTATAAGGCTCCACCCGCTGTCAATTCCTTTGCCGTACGCGTTACCGGGGATACCGGTGGCGTGTTTGCCCATGCATTGTTGATTGCAGCCGGACGAGATGATGGTGTGCGCAAGGGCATGGCGGTAATTTCTGGTGATGGACTTGTCGGGCGGGTGGCGCAGGTTGGGCGGCAGGCTTCCCGGGTTATGCTGATTACCGATATTACCTCCCGTATCCCTGTGGTTCTGGAAAAGTCCCGTATCCGAGGCATTTTGGCCGGAAATAACACCGACAAGCCCCGCCTCCTTTATGTTCCTGCCGGGGCACGGGTTGCCCCCGGTGATCGTGTGGTTACCTCTGGGCATGCTGGTGGTTTGCCCGCAGGGATCTCTGTCGGGGTTGTGACTTCAGTAGATGATTCATCCATTCGGATTCAACCGTTCATGGATCGGGATCGATTGGAGATGGTGGAAGTTCTGGACTTCGGCCTGAGCGGTGTTCTGCAAACCCTTGATGAAGAGGATGCGGAGGCCCAGAAAGACGCCCTGATATCGGCACGGGAACAGGGTAAGGCGCTGCGTGAAAAAGATGCTGAGGCAGAGACAGAGCATGAAACCGCGGTAGAGGCTCCGTAACCTGTGGCGGGGTGTGTACAGTGGGGGATGACCTCAAGTGATTATTGAAAAAACGGCTGGTCAAAAATTTGATATTGCAGTGCGGCAGACTCTGCCGTTCCTATCTGCCTTGACGGTGGTTCTGTTTACCGTGACCCAGACTCACTTGCCGTTGGTCAATCTGGTGATGCCGTCCTTAACCCTGAGTATCGTTTACTTTTGGTCCATTCATCGTCCTGAGCTTTTCGGTGTTGGTTCAGCCTTTGTTATCGGCCTGTTGCAGGATCTGTTGACAGGGGTGCCGTTGGGCTTGTTCACCATGACGATGCTGTTGACGCGGGCCGGGGTTGCAACACAGGGGATGTTCTTCCGGGACAAGCCGTTTGTCGTCCATTGGTGGGGTTATGCCTTGGTTGCGGTTCTGGCGTCAGCCTTTACATGGGTTGTTGCTGCCATGATCCAGGGGGTATTCGCGCCGCCCGGTCAGGTGTTCATGGCGTTAATTCTGAATGTTCTAATTTTCCCGCTGATTTTTGGTCTGTGTAATGTGGTGGAACGTCGCGTTTTGATGGATGTGCTATGATCGGAGCCAGAGATAGCGAACGCGGAAAGCTGTTTTCACGTCGGGCCATGATGCTTGGCTGTGGGCAGTTGGCTTTGACTGGTGCCCTTGTCGCCCGCATGTATTACCTGCAAGTACTGGAAGCTGAACGTTATGGCATGCTGGCGGACGAAAATCGGATTAGCATGCGATTGCTGCCGCCGCCGCGAGGATTGATTCTTGATCGTTTTGGTCGGGAGATGGCGGTCAATCGGCAGAATTTCCGGGCACTGATCGTTCGAGAACAGGTTCCCGACCTTGACAAGACCCTTAATGCGTTAAGTTTGATTGTAAACCTGACCGATAAGGACCGGGCCAGAATTCGGCGGGATATTCGCCGCAATCGTGGCTTTGTCCCGGTTGTTGTGCGCAGCAATCTGACGTGGGAAGAAATGGCGCAAATTCAGTTGAATGCGCCGGATCTGCCGGGAGTGATCATTGATGAAGGCTTGACCCGGTTTTATCCCAATGATGCATATGCCTCCGAAGTCCTTGGCTATGTTTCCAGCGTGAAAGAGCGTGATCTGACCGGGGATCCGTTGTTGGAATTGCCGGGGTTCCGCATTGGCAACGCAGGGATGGAACGGTTGCATGATTTGGCATTGCGTGGGAAAGGCGGCAATTCAAAGGTTGAGGTGAATGCGCTGGGTCGGGTCATCCGCGAGTTGGAACGAACGGAAGGCACGCCGGGAGAAGATGTTTATCTGACCATTGATCTGGAGCTGCAAAAATTTGCCACGCAACAGGTCGGGGATGAAAGCGCGGCGGTGGTGGTGATGGATGTCCATACTGGTGACGTTCTGGCTATGGCTTCGACCCCCAGTTTTGATCCCAATGCTTTTAACCGCGGTCTGACGCCGGATGAATGGAAAGAGCTGTCGACAAATCCGAAGTCGCCGTTACGGAACAAATGTATCTCTGCGCAGTTTGCACCGGGGTCTACATATAAAATGATCGTGGCTATGGCTGCGCTTGAGGCTGGGGTGATCACGCCGGATCAAAAGATTACCTGCCTTGGTCACACGGATCTTGGGTCTCACCGTTTTCACTGCTGGAAACGGTGGGGGCATGGTCCCATGAATATGATCGAAGCCCTACAGCATTCTTGTGATGTGTATTTCTATGAAATAGCCCGGCGGGTTGGTATCGATAAAATCGCCGATGTGTCTCGTCGGTTTGGCCTTGGCGAGACTGTCGGTATTGATTTGCCTAACGAAGTGTCGGGTCTGATCCCTGACCGGGCATGGAAACGGGCATTGACCGGACAGCCTTGGTTGCCGGGGGAAACGTTTAACGCCGGGATTGGTCAGGGTTATGTGCTGACAACGCCTTTGCAGTTGGCGGTGATGACGGCTCGCATTGCTAATGGTGGATATGCGGTCGTTCCGCGTCTGACCCGGCCCAAACCGGGGGCAGAAAGCTTGTCATCGGTTGCGGCAAAGGATTTCCCGCCAGTGGGGATCAGCCCAAAGTCCATCGCGATTGTCCAAAAAGGGATGGATGCGGTGGTGAACGCCGTGCGTGGAACAGCTCGTGGATCGCGTTTTGACATTGATGGACAAGGAATGGCGGGCAAAACCGGGACAGCACAGGTGCGGCGGATCAGCATGAAAGAGCGTGAAACCGGCGTACTGAAAAATGATGAGCTGCTGTGGCGGGAACGGGATCATGCCCTGTTCGTCGCTTTCGCGCCCGTAGATACCCCTCGTTACGCCTGCTGTGTCGTGGTCGAGCATGGTGGTGGTGGGTCGTCTGTGGCGGCGCCTATCGCCTCTGCCATTATGCAGGAGACCTTGCGCCGAGACCCGTCTCGTCGTGCCCTTGCCGATGATAGTGGTTCGGTTGAAAGGCGAGATGCCTGATGACTTACAAATATTCTTCCATGTCTGGGCGACTGCATCAGAAAAACATGACGATTTGGGAAAAGCTGTTCCAAATCAGTTGGTCGTATTTGTTATTGATCTCTGCCGTTGCCACCATCGGATTCTTCATGCTGTATTCGGCTGCCAATGGCAGTTGGGAGCCTTGGGCCTCGCGCCAGATTGTCCGCTTTGGTGCGGGCGTGGCGGCGATGATCTTTTTGGCTTTGATTAATATTCGGACCTATCTGCGCTTTTCCTATGCGTTTTATGCACTGGCCCTGATTTTGTTGGTTGCGGTCGAGGTCAAGGGGACGATCGGGATGGGAGCGCAGCGCTGGGTCGATCTCGGCATGTTGCGACTGCAACCGTCTGAATTGATGAAAATTGCCTTGATTATGAGCCTGGCCCGTTATTTTCATACATTAAATATCGAAGATATCGGTCGCCCCACTGTTCTGATCATACCCATACTCATGACATTTGTCCCCGTCGCGCTGATTTTGCGTCAGCCGGATTTGGGGACTGCCTTAATGCTGATTATGGCTGGTGGCATCGTTTTCTTTGCCGCAGGAGTTCGGCTGTGGAAATTCGGTGTGGTGATTGCCTTGGGGCTTGCGGCAATTCCCATTGCGTGGAATTTTTTGCATACCTATCAAAAGAATCGGGTTTTGACCTTTCTGGACCCAGAGCGTGATCCGCTTGGGGCGGGCTATCATATTCTGCAATCCAAGATCGCCTTGGGGTCCGGTGGTATGTTTGGTCGTGGCTTTATGCAAGGGACTCAAAGCCACCTGAATTTCCTGCCGGAAAAACAGACCGACTTTATTTTCACAATGTTGGCCGAAGAATTCGGGATGATTGGTGGCCTTGGACTGATCGGCATGTACACGTTGATTATTCTGTTCGGGATTGTGATTGCTATGCGGTGCCGTCACCAGTTCGGGCGGTTATTGGCGATGGGGCTGACGGCAAACTTCTTCCTTTACGTTTTTATCAATATTGCCATGGTCATGGGGCTGATCCCGGTGGTCGGTGTGCCACTGCCGCTGATTTCCTATGGCGGTACGGTGATGATGACGTTGATGTGTGGCTTCGGCGTTATTCAATCGGTGAATGTCCACCGGGATGTATCCCTCGGTCGGCGGGGTGGCGGTGAAGAAATATGATGTTGCGGCTTTTTCCGTGGTTTTTTTCGAAAAAATGACTTGCGCCCAGTGGCGTAAGTTTTTATAAAACGCCTCTCGCAAATGCGTAGCATCTTGTGGGCGCTTAGCTCAGTTGGTAGAGCAGCTGACTTTTAATCAGCGGGTCAGAGGTTCGAATCCTCTAGCGCTCACCATTCAAACCCCCGGTAAGTTTTGCCGGGGGTTTTGCTTTGCCCAGATTCAGGAAAAAATTCGTCTGTTTTTTGCGAACACGCAAAAAAGCCCTAGGCAATTTACGGGTTTTCTGCGTAGATCAACATCTGAACACTTATAGAAACGTTGTATTGTTGGCATGGACACGCATTCACAAATGCAGGATGACCTGCGTAAAGCGGATATTTTGGCGGATATTTTCCGTCTGCTTGGCGATGAAAGCCGTTTGAAAATCGTTTTGTTTTGTCGTCAGCGATCAGTTTCGGTGTCGGATATCGCCGATGGTGTGGGGTTGTCCCCATCCTTGGTGAGCCACCACCTTCGCCTGCTGCGTACGGCACGCATCATGCGGACAGAACGGGACGGGCGGCGCGTTTTTTACACTGTTAGCGATTCGCACGTGGACCATATGCTGCAAGACATGCTGGAACATACACAATGTAATGTTGTCGATCCGGATTAAGAAGCAGCCGATCCCTCCATAAAAACCCCCGCAGGTGCCTCCCGCGGGGTTTTTCATGCTTGAGTATGCAAATTTGATCGGGGGACAAAAAATGGTTGACCTCGATATCTGCACAATAGAATATATGAATAGGTATTCAAATATAAAAATGGAGAGACACCATGGCCGAAGTTAATGTTCAAACCGTGAAGTGTGCATGCCCGGATTGCGTTTGCGTGTTTGACACAAAAGGTGGAATTGAAAAAGACGGCAAACTGTACTGCAGTGACGTATGCGCCAGCGATCATGCTGACGGTTCCGAAGGCTGTGGTCACGAAGGTTGCAGTTGCGGCGGTAAGCACTAATCACAAGGCACCGCTATGTCCCACTCCATAGGGGCAGAAACTGAATACACAAAAGGGCCGCAAATCTGCGGCCCTTTCTGGTTAAGAATCAGGTTGGTGAATTATGCGCCTTCGTGGAATTGCAGGGCATGCAGTCTGGCGTATAGGCCATTTTGCGCCAGCAAAGAGGTATGATCACCAGTTTCGACCACTTTCCCTTTATCGAAGGCATGAATAACGTCCGCATCACGAATGGTGGAGAGCCTGTGGGCGATAACAATGGTCGTGCGACCCTGCATCAGTTGGCTCAATGCCTGTTGGATGAGGCGTTCGGATTCCGTATCAAGGGCACTGGTTGCCTCGTCCAGTAACAGAATTGGTGCGTCCTTCAAGATCGCGCGAGCAATGGCAATCCGTTGCCGCTGCCCACCGGATAGGCGCATGCCGTGTTCACCAATCATAGTGTCGTAGCCATCGGGCTGTTCCACGATAAATTCGTGGGCGGCAGCCATGCGCGCGGCTCGTTCTACGGCGGCATCATCCGCATCCGGGTTGCCACAGCGAATATTGTTGGCAATGGTATCGTTAAACAGGGTGGCTTCCTGACTGACGATGGAAATAGCATCGCGTAAGCTGCCAAGGGTGGCATGCTTAACGTTGACGCCATTGATGAATACGTCACCGCTCTGAGGGTCATAAAAGCGTGGGATCAGGCTGAAGACCGTGCTTTTCCCGGCACCTGATGGTCCGACCAATGCGGTGATGCCCCCGGCTGGGGCGGTAAAGCTGACACCATTTAGGGCAAAGTCTTCATCATTGTATGAGAACGACACGTTGTTAAAGACAACGTCGCCGGATACCCGTTCCACATCCTTCGCATCGGGGGCTTCCAATAGGGCTGGTTGGCGGTCAATCAGGGCGAATACCCGTGCAGCGGCAGCTAAGCCCTGTTGGATGGTTACGTTCATCTTGCTGAGTGAGCGCAACGGCTGGTAGGCCATCATAATTGCAGCAATGAATGAGAAAAACGCCCCCGGTGTCGTTGCGCCGTCAATAACGCGCGAACCGCCATAGATGATTACGGCAGTAATGGCGACACCGCCAAAGACGTCAATAATCGGCTGGGCCGCGGCTTCCAATCGGGTGGCCCCGATGGACAGGTCACGCAATTTGTAGGCGACGGTTTTGACGCGGCTGGTTTCACTTTCTTCCAGCCGGAAAGATTTGATGATGCGAATGCCCTGAAACGCCTGCATCAAAAGTGTATTCATCCCGCCCATTTCTTCTTGGGTTTGCCGTGCCACGCGGCGCATATGTTTGCTGAGGCGTTGAATCGGGATTATGGAAATTGGGGCAACGACCATGCTGATACAGGCCAGTAACCAATCCTGATAGAATGTCACACCGATAAGAAAGGTGACGGAGAGAGCATCGCGCCCAATCGCAATAAAGGCGTTGGAAACGGCGACCCGCATCGCGTTGATATCGTAAACAAAATGGGAGACCAGCGTTCCTGATGTCTTATCCTGAAATAGGGCAACTTCCTGTGACAGGATGCAGCTGAACAGGCGATTTTGCGTGTCGGCGATAATGTTTTGCCCGACATAGGCCAGCAAGACATCCTGACAATAACTGGCAAGGCTTTTGACGACGAAAACGCCGCACACGGCACCGCCAATCATCCACAGCATGTTTGCATCTTGTTCAACGAACACTTTGTTGACCACGGGGTCAAGCAGCCATGCGGTCAGGGCTGTTGTTCCGGCGACCAAGGACATACATATTACGGCAAGAATCATGTGACCGATGTATGGCATGGCGGCCTCACGGAACAGGCGCCTCATCAGGGATAGGGAGCGCTCGTCAGTCAGGGAGATTTTGGTCTCGGCGGGCGGTGTTACAGCCATGGCAGCCTCAATTGGGATACAAGTCAGACCAGTGTGATAAACCAATTCCGGCATCGAAGCGACCCCGGATTTTTGTGGCAAGATGTCAATCCCGCTACTTGCGCGGTGACTCGCCGGAAAAAACCGGGTAGGGTGCGGACGCAAAGAGCAATATCAGCTTCCAGAGTATTAAGGAGTGCCCCGGTGGTAGATCTGCCGACAGTTGCCGAACCCGTGCCGGAGATGTCTCCGCAAGACCGCCGCCGCGCATGGCTGAAACTGTGGTTCCAAGACCATGGTTTTTTGCGCGATATGTATTGGAATTTACATCCGGTCAGTGACAAGGTCTGGCGTGCGGCGCAGCCCGGCCCACGGCAATTGCGCAAGGCCAAGGATATGGGCATACGCACCATCTTGAACCTGCGTGGACGCCGCGACAATTGTGGCATTTATAAGCTGGAACGGGAAACCTGCCACAAACTGGGCTTAACCCTGATTGATTTCCCGATCCGGTCCCGCAGCCCTTTGGACACGCCAACGTTGCTGGCGGCCGCAGACTTGTTTGATGGCCTTGAGTATCCGATGTTGCTGCATTGCAAATCCGGCGCGGATCGTGCTGGCTTCATGTCGACCTTGTATCAGTTCCTGCATGAAGGTAAGCCGCTGGATGAGGCTATGCAGCAATTATCTTTGAAATACGGGCACGTGAAGCAGGCCAAGACGGGCGTGCTTGATTTCTTCTTTGAATCATTCAAGAAAGAAACTGGCGGCAAACAGGAGGATTTTGTCCCGTGGCTACAGAATAGCTACGATCGGGATAAGCTGGAGGCAGAGTTTAAGGAAGGCTGGCTTGCTGGCATTCTGGTCAACAAAATTCTGCGCCGCGAATAATCAGAATTCGACAAAGCCCCGACGTTAGGCAACGTTGTTTCGAAATATGGCGATCTGTGTATGCAATTCCCCCTCTGTCAGGGGGAATTTGCCGTCTGGGCTGTGGATGATATTGCCCGGCCTGATGTGTGCCAGTTGGCTTTGTGCCTGCTCGGCATGGTGCATGTTAAAGCCAGCGGCCCAAGTCAGTGCAACGACGGCCTTTGGGCTGTTGGATGCCAAAATGTCCAGAACAACGCGGGTTGGCAGACTGCTGCATACGGCAAGCATGGCCTTGGCAAAGGCATGATCCCGCGGCTCAGCCATCGCATCGGTAAACATTACATCGCTGATTTGCCCAGATTTGTTCAGGCGTTTGACCCGATCCATTTGGGAGTCTACGGCTAATTGCTCTTTGATCGGGTCCGGCATCCCGGACATGGGGAAGTCCTTCAGTCGTGTTTTGACCGCACAATCAATTGCATTCAATGTGTCCGGCGGCAGGTCTTGGCGAGCGGCTAAGGCATGCAGAACATGATCTGTGACAAAGACGGCAAGTCGTTGCGCGGCCTGAGGTGGCAGATTGGCGCGACGCGCCAGTGGCGGCTGCATTTGTGTATGGTCGGCGGATTGGTCAATCAACAGGTTAAGGGTGTCTTCACGAATCTGGGCACTGTCATTTTCCAGCAAAGTGATCATCGCATCCACATCATGGCTGATCGCAATGCCATGGGATACGGTGGCACTAACGTTCCGGCGACGGGAAATTGCGCTTAATGCGCCGACAATTGGATTGGCATTGATGATGCTGAGCAAATCGTCATCCGTCAGAATCGGGGAAAATTCCAGTACGGGAGCCGCAACGATAATGTCCAAATCTCGGGCCAGCTTGTTCACGATGCATTTGGGAACATTCGGCATATTTTTAATTGTGTCGGAAATGGCATGGCGCACCATTGGCATTTGGTCGCGCGCCAGTTTTTCCAATGTGAGATAGGTGGTGTGGCGAATTCGGTCATGTTCTGCCGGGGTTAACCCGGGGGAAAGTCGCGCGATCTTGCGGGCAAGGTCGGCCCGGACATGGGCATCAGCATCCCCCGCCAGCATATAGTCAGCTTGTCTTGGGGTTGATCTGTTTCCGGCAAGATTCCTGCGAACGTTTGGGTCTGGGTCAGAAGCAAGGAAATACAAGACTTCCGGGACGACATCTTCGCGGGCCGCCAATGAAATGCGCACACCGGGGTCCGGGTGGCGAGCCAGCGATTTTGCCTCGTCATAGGAAAAGCCGATTTCGTCTTCCTCATCCGGCATGGTGAGAAGACGGGCCAATAGGGATTTTGACGGTTCCACCATCTTATTCCTATGTGTCGTGTTTCACGTCCGCATCCGGTGCAACCCGGTAAGACCCCTTACCGGAATGTTTTCCTTGGTACATTGCAGTATCTGCTCGCAGCAGCAAAGCGTCCAGCGTTTCCGGCCTTTCAGGCTTATAAATGGCGATGCCAAGGGACATAGTCAGCTGTTTTTCTTTGCTGGCGGAATAATTGTCCAGTGCAATGGCTGTTTTCAGCAAATGGGTTGCCTTATTGACGGCAACATCTTCATTGGCACCGTCCATCCACAGGGCAAACTCATCGCCGCCCAATCTGGCGACCAAATCTGTTGGGCGAGTAGCAGCCAACAACAGGCGTTTGACCTCCAGCAGGGCCTCATCCCCACGGCGGTGCCCATAAAAATCATTAACCAGCTTAAAGTTATCAAGGTCCACGTAAATCAACGCAGCCGAGCGGTTTTCATGCTTCAGCCGTTGGGTCCGGCGGTCCATTTCCTCAATAAATGCGCGGCGATTGAACAACCCGGTCAGGCTGTCCGTGCGCGACAGGGCAAGGATATGCTCGTGATTGCTGATTTGCTCAATGGCAATGCCGACTTGCGCTGACAAATCACTAAGCAAGATACGGTCATCATCGTCGTATGGGACACG